>JGI24158J21664_10002765_pt1 | contig 21583 bp, 10 predicted proteins | sample Ectturendosymbi3_FD_21664 | JGI IMG/M metagenome (IMG submission 21664)
ACGTGAAATCGTTCCCCTGCAACGGGTAGTCTCAGCAGCAAAATCTAACGTAAGTAGGAAGATGGTTTTCATTTTGGAAGTGCTGAGGACATTGACAGTGCCTTTACTTAGAGATAGCTTGCAGTCGATGCCTGTTTCATCGATAAAGCGCATGTAACTGAAACATAAGTGTAGGAGCAGGCAAATTTTTGGGGGTGCGAAAAATTTTAGTCCAAATTTCTGCAAACTTGCCCGAAAAAGAATCCAAAGAAAATGACCTCTATAAATAAACGACTGCATTTCACTGGGCGCATTGTTTTCAAATCGAGGCAGTTTAAGCACCATTTTTGCCCAAATTTCCCCAAAACTTCCCCAAATTTTCCTTCAATTGCCCGAAAATAACTAAATTAATGCATGATTTCCAAAAAAATATTCCAAATAAAAAATAATTTTTTGGGTGCCATTTTTGTAAAATCAAAGCACGTACAGTGATTGTGCGAAGGTTTACACATATTTTTGCACAAATTTCCTCAGATTTGGCCCGGATTTTCACCAAATCAAAATTTTTGGTGGTGCGGTTGCGCCCCTGCACCCCCGCCTTCTACATCAGTGAACTAAAATGAAAAAAATTGACAGAACATATTATTCAAAAACAAACGTCAGAAAAATGCACATTTCGTGCATGATGGTTCGAAAACAAGGGGCATTAAATAATCAAATGTTGAGACTTGGCTGTTGTTTGCCCACCCCTATCAAAATTCCTGGCTACGTGCCTGTTTGCAGATATTTTTTATAAGCAATGAATGCCGCTTCGTTACTGTAGATTTTGTCATTGAACCGTGGACAAACTAATATGAAGCTTGGATAAATGATTGATGGCGTAACGATCATTGGTGGGCGTTGGTCTTATAGTCCGCACCTGATTAAATAACACTGCATCTAATAGGTTACAAGAAAATGTGTGCCACAAAAACCTCCTTCGCCTATGCCTGCTTGTGGCCAATTTTATATTTCGTACAGTACGACAAGAACTTTCTTATTTCCGCACAAAACGAGGTGTATGAATCGCTCCACGACAACCGAACAGTACTAATGATTTCATTATCAACGCGAATTCAGAAAGTATGCTGGTTATTGAAGAGAAAAATGCCTTGACGCATTCTAGGAAACGATCTCATTTTTAGTAAGTTTGCAAGCCGGACGAAGATTGTCAATGAAACTGAGAAAGTGGTGAAAATGTAAAAGCTTTCCATTCTCGCACTTTCATAAGATTTAGGAAATTTATTTTCTCATACCGTTTTCCCACCCAACTTTGCGCTGTTTTTGCGGAACTGCTTGATAGCTGTGCAGGAAGGATCGCTTGTGTTAATGCAACAGAGTCAACCACTGGCCATTGCACATCGTCACTCTAAAAAAATTAAAAAATGCAGGAACAACGTGCGACTTCCGCAGTATAGCCTTCTCAAACTTCATAGTAGCAGCCAGAGATGGCCATGGATCCGGAGACGACTCCGGCAGGATTCTGCATTTTTCTTTCTGATCCGGGGTCAAAAATTTGGGAAAAACCGGACCCGGGTCACTTTTAAATTTCGACAGTAGCAGGAGTCTCATTTCTTTGCTAAAAGCATGGATAAATTTCGCTTGTATCGATTGTAGCCGGAGTCTGAACAGGAGTCGGATTCTCAAATTTGAAAAATTTCCGGAGCCGGATTCAAACATTTTGGAACAGGAGGGGAGTCAGAGTCGAAAAAAGTGACTCCGGTCACCTCTGGTAGCAGCCGAAGACAAATGGAGTTCATTTTTCTAAATATGATCGCCAACACTCACTACTTCGTATCGAATATTAATTTAGCACGGCCAAAAGCACTATTTTATATTGCTGGTAACCTTTTGTTCAGTGTTGTGGCCATAACCGTATACGAGGCGGAGGCAAGGAAGGCAACTGCCCACCCGCAATTGAAAATGTTGGATAGATCCAACACATTCAATAAAAATCTGGCAAAAGAATGAAAATCATGAAAACTTTCGTAGAAAGTCCACCAGCATTTTGCTAAAACTATCTGGACTGTATCAAAACAATTTGAAGTCTCGGCATAATTATTTTTTGGACATACGGTGTTGATGTTGATGTTCCTTTTGTATTAGTTTGCACGTTTTCATGGAAATAAACCGAAAATAAAGGAAAAGTTAGGCAAACGTGTGTGTGATAGTCATGTTGATTGGATGAGGCTCAAGATTTGAGAAAGTCAAGTTAGACGGATACTCTTCATTGAACACATCTCCAAAATGTCGTAAACGACGATTCAAGCAGTAAAGGTTCAGGCTTTTTGATCTTCACGAATGAAATACTAAAGCAATTGTTACGCGCCGAAGTCTGTTCTGATACCTCAGTTTTCGTTCAACCCCTCAAAATTTTGTGATCCGAACGAACCTGTGGTCAGTCGAATCTTAATTTCGAGGTGCTACATACTACAAAAGGTGATTCCCGCACAAGTTTTTCCAAGCGGCGATCAATATTGGGGTAATCCAGGGACTTGTACAAGACGTAGTTGACAGATAGTTTGTAAAATAACGTGTTAATGGACCACATGCTGTTGACCGTTGCAGCGAGCAGTGGCGTAGCCAGCCCAGAATTTGAGGGGGCCAAACTGTTTGATTTTATAAGAGCAACAGTATTTTGTTTGGAATACCACTTCTTAAGCACAAATTTAGATATACTTAAAATTTTGGGGGCCATTCGCCCCCTAGCTACACCTATGGCGGCGAGTTTCGTTTCAAACGTCCGTCGCAGCCACAATACCTTGAGATTAATTAGCACTGTCATGGTCCCGTCCGCAAAATTCAGAAACACACCTGACGTCCACTGAGAATCATGAACTTACTTTTTCTTGTCTGCAAAGCATGAACACCAGAGCTAATTACATTAGAGGTATTTAGGTTTATTAACTCGGAAGAACGACACGATACTGGACACGACACCGACACGAAACGGAAACCCTAAAACGTAACTTAGTTACCCTAGTTGGTGCGTTTTATGTCGTAGGCCTTCCAACACTCACTCCTCCACCAGAGTCTATTTAATATGTCGAAGTGCGTTTTCTGTCAATTTTGAATCAAAGGTGTGGTGGTGATGGAACGCGAAGGCCTTTCAGTTGAGTCACAGAAAACACAACTATGCGCATGTTTTCCCCTTTGAAAAAACTGGCGAAAACTGCGTTTCTTCGTAGCTATTGAATTGCGTGACAAACAAAGTTGAGACTAATCGTGCAGCATTTAAATTTCTGGCCATGTTCCTGCGTGATGAAAAATTGTCAAGCAAGGTGTTCGCTTGCCACTGCTTTTTTGCCATCACTAAGGTAGAGGAAGTTTTCGCATTGCAGTCCAGTGGCTGTTTTCGTGTTTGCTGCCCACGTGCACTATTGCCCACATTCTTTGTGTTTGAATCACGATCCTCTGTTGCTGTGTCTGCTGGGAGTTATAAAAATTACTCTTGGTTTCAAGTGCACTGCAAACGCTATTCGTTCTAATGTCAAAAGCGAACAACGATTCTTTCTCTGCAACGAACTGGAAAGGCAAGAAAACAGTGCAGTAGCCTGAGGGCCACTAACAGAGGGCTGACGCTTTATCTTTTTCGGCGGAATTTAAGCTGCATCAGCTTTCCTGGTTTCGTGCAAATTAGTCGCCAGAGCAGAAAAGAACAACTCCCGTTTATTTGAACGAGACAGTCAGAACATGATTTCCGCTGTGCGTTAGAGAGGGTGACAAACAATCCTCTGACGAGAAAAGCACGGCGCGCTGTGTCGCAATAGGGCAAGTGGCGAAGTTTTTCGCCGAGGAGACCGTGGCGGGCTGCATTTATAGCCTTCTCGCGACACCACAATTGGAAATGCGACTAACAATATTGAATTGCTGCGGAGCCATCCATCAACACCCCACAAAGGAAAACCATTGCATGTAGCGCATACACGGGTTCGGTCAAAATCAATTGAAGGCAGTCACTACCGGAAGGCGGCGCTCCTGAAAGCTTCGTGATTCGAATGCAGAGCGCGCACAATAACCACGAACACACAGACCAATTACAGTGATGCTTTGCCGTGAGATTAATTGCATTTACGTGACGTCACCCGCTTGGGCGAGGCCTCTACCACAAAAATCGAGCATCCAGCATTGCTTGCTAAGCTGACTGGTATTTCGTTTATTTGCGAAGTGACTGCCTTGAGTGCTTGTAACGGTGGATTCGCACTTAGGGTTAGTAACCCATTACTCGGCCAACAGTTTTATATAAACTCTTTTCGTAAATTGTGGCAGACAGGTACTTCTATCAAACAAAAAAAAACAAAAAAAGAACAGTAAAATGTTAAGCGACGCAAGCTAGAAGGTCCCTACTTCGGACGATGCTAGTGTTTACAAAATCCGGTGAACAACGCTAAATCAACGCATTTGGCGCAGTGCTTCTGTACGTTTAGCAAATGAAATTGTTTCTATGCGCATCATATGCGTCGCTGCCTTGCCATTGATAGCGAAAATTCAGATCAAAATACTGTTAACAGTTGGGGATGGCTTTGTCATGTATCTAAGCGTCTTGTTGCTGTTGCTGCTGACTAGCTTCCACAACAGCGTCGTTGACGATATCACTGGACATTTTGTTCGCGTCATCTTCATGTTTTTGATCGCCCTCCGCACTGTCAGCTTTCTGTTCGCCGTCGGCGGTAGTGCCGTTTGCCTCCTGCTGGGCGTTTGCTTTAGCTTGGTCTTGCTGCTGGTCGTCTTGATTTTCTTTGGCCGCTTCCTTTGCTGCTTCTTCCTTCGCTGCGTTTTTTCCGCAAATCGATCCCATGTTTTTCTACTTTCTGTACAAATGAGCCAGCGCCTCACGTCAAATCTTGAAACGTTATCGTTACTTCTGGCCGAAGATGGAAGTGTTAACCAAAACTGCGCAAATATCTAACAAATCAAATATGTTACAGTACCACGCAAACCTGAAAAATACATAAGTTCAGCTCAAGGGCAAAACGAAATCCAGGACTTTTGTGCGGAGTGTTCACCGCAACGTCGGGATACAGAAAAAGGAGTTTTCTCCATCCTTTATATCAGCTGCATATGTCACTCATAAGAGCCACTTGTCACAAGACCAGCTTAACATTCAACCTAGAAGTTAGCCGACGCTGAACCAATACATGGACCCAGAACATCCTGGCCTATGGTTTGAAGAATTAGGAGATCCCGAATTGCATTCCGCTTTCAATTCCTCATTCCCCTGTGCCAAGCTCATTTTTTGAGATGGTGGTTTGTATAACTACAATGGTCTTGTAGCGCCACGACTGAGTTCGTACAATTTCTGGTTTGCACTCATTGCGCGACTTAGTTTGTACAGTCTCTGGTTTGCACTCGGTTTGTTTGAGTTTGTACAATTTCTGGTTTGCACTCATTGCACTCGGTTTGTTTTTGTGTTCTGGGTGTGTTCCCTGCAGCTCTTCCGCACACCGTGCGCCTGGTAAGAAGGCTACAGTACCAAGGTCTTGGTAAGACCCTGCCGAGAGTCGAACTCTCGACCTACCAGCACCGAAGTGGACGCACTCACCACTAGACCACGGGCTGGTAACCCCGCTCATTTGTGGGAGCTGCGCAGTAACGCAAATGGACGTTGGGCGGTGTAAAGTTGGTGCCGCAAAATACTTTCTGGGGAATACTTGGAACCAATTAAGATAACTCTATACAAGTTTGCGATGAGTAACGAGACAGGCACGCGCAATGCTTTAACTGCTTAGCTTATGTTTCTGGTTCCACATTGCCTTCGTCCGTGCTGTGCAGAGAACGTTTTTGAACGCAAAGTTGGTTTGACATACCTTCTCAGCCATAGCACGGATTGCATTCAAGACAATTTTCACACAGCAGCCTTTGAAACATGAGCGCTAACTTCCAAATATTGACTGCATTAATAGGTACAGGAGGTGGTTGTACAGATTACAGATGAACTGGCCGAAGAAAGACGAAATTTCTAAAAATTAGCTTTCCTAAACGCACAAAGACTAAACTTTACCGCAAATATTCAAAGTCTTTTGGTGGATTGTTGTAGGTGGCTGCATACAATCAAACCGTGATTTAAACATCTAGACGTTTTCCTGTGAAAATACTGTAGGAATAACAGGGATAATAAATCATTCTCACAAAACACTGCATTTTACCGGCTTGATTACGCCACAAATTTTATTTGATCGCGAAAGTCAGATTAGAAACAAGCAGTTTAAAATAGCGGTTACTATTTTTGACGAAATTTGTTGTATATTTCATTTTTTTGACAAGTAGTGAAAGTTATGTGAAACGATATAGCAATTGATCAGCTAAGTGTGTGCATAACTGGATAAATGCCAGTGACAAACCAACCACATCATTCTTAAGGTGTCCACTTGCAACTGAACTCATCTTGTCTGTGGCAATTTATTAGCTGACACCCAGGATGCGCACACTGGAAATCTATTTCCACACGAAGCTATGATATCATGAATGGAATGCGCTACTCATCGAATTGCGAACTCTAGCAAACATACCGCGTTGTATTTGTCCGAAACTTTATATTAAGATGGCAGAATATGGTTGCGTGATGAGACGGTCACACTACCTCGGCTTTTTCAGAGGATCAGTAACAACTGTTTTTGGAATCGGCCCAGCAGCCACGTATGGCTGGGAGCCGCGTCTCAAAACAAAGTAATCGGTGGCTACTTCAGTTTTCGGTTGTGAGCAATCGCAGTATAGCAATGTGGATAAATTAATTTCCCAAGGAGGCACCAAACCGAGTGTGCAATACGCCTTCCCTACAATGTAATCTACATTTGATGAAAATATCGAGCAGCGGATGCACTGCTCGTCCTTGCATTGCTTGTTTCAGAGCATAGTTCGTTTTCCACATTGACACACATGATATTCACTTACGAAATCACTACTTATAACAAATACCTGTCAAGACCATGCCCATGTAAGGTAGTTTGAAATGTTTAACCAAATATTTTGGAATCAATGCTCTAGTAGACAGGACCTCCAGACTAAGCCCGCGGGCCAACCCCGGCCAGCGAAGCCACTTCATCCGGCCCGCAAAGACACTTTTCAGTAATGAAAATATGAAATATTTACGCAAAATTTGTTGGTTTGGTACAATGTAACATACGCGAAACAATGACAATACGTAAGACCACGTTAATGTCAGTGACAAAGTATTACTGCCCTGCAGCCTGGCCTAATCTTAGATGATATGTTGCTGCAATTTGGAGGTATACCCATCTGAACCCACATTTTCCCACTATGCTAAAATCAATAGGAAGTACACCATTCCTTTTAATAAATGCACTTCCATAATTAAACAACATTCATATTTTGGAATTCTTTTATTTCGGACCGGGAATTCATGCCGGGCCTCGAACTGCTGTGTAGTAGCTCACGTGGCCCTCAGAAAAAGAGTTGAGCACCCTGCTCTAGCGTGGTTTCTTGATGGGACACAAGATAAAAAACACTATAGATGTGGTTAATGAATTGCTCAAGAACTTTGTCTCATTTTCATTCAATCACTCGTTAAAGCAGTCTGAAAGTTCTTCAATTTTTTTGCTGCCGAATGGTGCGCCAAGGCAAAACATGACATATGCCGCTTGATAAACGCTTTGTAATAAACACGTTCACATGCGAAACGCGTTCATTCGAACCGGCGACAACCCACACCTCTGTATTCACGCACTTTCAAACACAAATGTTTAGCAGTGAGGAAAAGTGACCGCGACGTAGCATATCGGTTCCATTTAACCTTACTCTGTAGTGAGGACATAACGCTAAATTTCTAATTTACAATCTGATAGCAGGCATTCTTGATTTTTCAAGTGTGCAGTGGATGCGGCAAGAACAAATCTTCGAGTAGAAAACCTTGTCTTTACCTTACGCTATACAGTGGTGGGCAAACTACAGCCCGCGTGCCAAATCCGCCCCGTTAAGCCATTTCATGCGGCCTGTCTAATCTTTTCAATACTTTAACCAATATCGAGAAATAAGAGAAGCTTGGCGTGGCGGGTTTTCCCTTTGTTTATCCAGTGTAGCGGTGCCGCTACAATAGACCAATCACAGATAGGATTGTTTTACCTTGTGCTGCCCTCACAGCCAGTATTTCATGAACTGTGGATCAGTCGCCGACTCGCGGCTCTTGTGATGACTTGCGTAAGTTTCTTTCAAAACTTGTTTGGTCCTCAATTTGGCAAAAAAATATTTTGTGACCTCTTATCTGAAAAGTCCACCACTGCGCTATACGCTTTTCCATTTGATCATAGGCAGAAATGTTTGATATGAAGAAAAAGGTTGCCTTATGCTGTTATGTGGCATGCAAATCGACAAGAGATGAAGGATCCGATGTGCGCAACATTATTTAAATACCAAGAAAATAAAACTGTCCACGATGCCTGTTTCACTGCGTGTAGAAAAATCATTTTACGAGGATGGAAAACGATCGACAAGTAAACTATTTAGTTGTACTTGATTCATTTTGTTACCTTGTGACGACTTCATGCTTTCCGGCCTTTTCTTTAAAGAAAGAAGTTTGAGGGCATTCGGGAAAGGAGCTTCTGATATGTTAGAACGTCTGAAGTATATTGTGTGTCAACAGGGTGACGGTCTCAGAAAGAGGGTCATGTACTGAAAGGGGGAAGTAGTTCGGGCAACTTCTCTCCCGGACCTGTCTTTGTCAGTGAGGTATCAACTGACAGCGGTGCAGGTTTACCGGCGAGGTCATAATTTTGCGCGTGTTTCTAGTAGTAGCAAATATACATCTTGAAGTCCTCTGTCTGCAGTTCCACAACGGCATGTCAATTTGCTAATAGTCCTTTATTCTCTTGGATAAATTTTGCAACAGGTCTAGGATTCTGCGAGGCAAGTCAGATTTGCATAGAACATTACCCGCCTTATTTACGAATGTGCCAGAATAATTGTTTTCGAGTCAGACAACAGTTACCTAAACGCTTGTACCGATTTCTATAAGGCCTAAAAACTTCTTTTGAACAAAAGTGCCTCTACGTTTGCTAATTTTCTCCTTTCTTTATGTGATTCTGTTATGATTTTTTTGGGTGAAATGATATTTTGCCCAAATTTACCCGAAAACTGTGCGACAAACTTTCTCCTATAAATTTTCTGTAGCTGTTGGTACATTCTATTTTCCTTTACCTTGTTGCCTGACTTGAATACAGTAAATTTGGTGCTTGGAATTTGGTTCCTAACCCAACTTAAAAAATACGCTAGGCTGTGAAAGAACATTGTCAGACGCCAGCAGGTTCAATATTCTTTGAGCATCTGCCTCACAGTTGAGGTTTTCCATTCGCATTCCAGCTGTTGCTGTCAGCAAGGAACTTCAGGTCAAGCTGTGCTAGACCTGAAGCTTTATCTTTCTCTTACGACATACATGTGATATATGTGGCATGTATCATATGATTTATATTATGACTATGCCGAGAGTCTCATATGATATTCTGTTTAACTGCACATATTAGCATCATTCAACGATCTGTATGACAAAATGTGTTCATCCAAACACTGCACTTCAAAATTAAAAAAAGCTCTTCTGTAATTCTCTGGCATGGACTGCTAATATCAAGTAGGTTCCCTGCAGTATACTGGATCCCCTCGATTTACAATTATTAAAACACCAAACTTAAGTGAGTCAGTTACTCATCAACTTTCACAACTAAAGCACAAAGTTACAATTTTATATATTTTAATGTGTTTTCGATTACACAAACTTTTGAACAAGTATAATTTCATTAATATTGTTAAAACTCCTTTGCTTGAATTAAGATTTTGCCCAAAATTTAAAAAAATCAAAATTTTTGGGAGAGCACAAATTTGCACCTCATACCCTCAGCTCCTACACTACTGGATTCTGTTATTCTGCTTGTTTTTCACCTCGGTTCGCTAGCTAAGAACAAATCCTGTCCAAGCCTGTTGTTCATAGCATCATGTATTCATAAACACTCCTGCATCTGATTGACAAAGAAAAGTTTATACATTGCAGCACACGGTTTGTCAAGCGTATACTTTGTGAGCTCAACCGACTTCTCGTAATGAAAGCATAATGACGGTCTGCAGCCTGGTTTTCATACGATATGCTGATGCTGCCATACATGTGCGCTGAAAAAAGCGCCCAAGGCGAACAAACGGGATGACCACGCACAGTTCAGGTCGAACTGCGGCGAAGCTTGCTACATTTGACTATGGAGATTCAGATGAAAACGATGGTATCACAATTCCAGTAAAGTTGTTGCCAAGAAGTGTGCGAGTGATCCGCTTCTTTGCAATTCCGATTGCCACTCGTACGCGCTGTCTGAAGGACTCTCACGTAATTGTTCCACTCAATTACGGAGGACTAAGCGACTTCACGACTAGCGACGCTAGCAAGTGCGCGCAGCCCTGTCCAAATGATTACCGGTGACTGCGCTGTGATATACAACTGAGGTGCTCTCGAGTCGAATTTTACGATGCTCTCGAGTCTGCTCGAGCGTAACTGCTTGAGCAAGGTAAACAGCTTTCTGTATCTTGCTAATGTTAGTGTATTTGACTCCATGGCGGTTATCACCACAACAAAAAGGCCATTTTTGAACACGTACCAAGCCTGTCTGGGGAAATGCACAAGCAGCTGTGCAGTTGGGACTATGGACGCTCAGGGTTCTAGTGTTTTTCAAAGGTTCTTTGCAACGTAATGAATTCTCAAAATTAGAAAAAATTTTAACTGACGATGAAGCGTTATGGCTTTGGCCATATTATTGCTTTTACTTTTTTGATGACGGGCGACTATGTATATCAAATTAGAAATAGAAAGGAGTTGCTGGTTCAACATCTAAAGGCATGACATTCGTTGTTTTCTGCAAGCCAATATGAAAGGAAATAATTGTTTTGTATTTCGACGGCCAGAGCAATTGCCAGAGAGCACTTTAGAAACAAAATATTTCGGGGAAGCAGAATTTATCAATTTTCACTGAAATTTCGTAAATTATTTTAGAACTAAACCTTGTTAGCTACCTCCGGTCATAACCATTCGCAGTCATCAGTCATCATTGTGATTTACCTCCTGAAGGATTCCTTTTAACAGAACACACCGCATGGTTTGGGAACCTCAAACGCGCTGACAATTATTGCTATGACAGACAATTATTTGCTATGGCCCGTTCGCGCCATCTAAAGATTTTGCTATATTAAAAAGTATGACTCAAATTGTTTTTTTATCTTTTGAAATAGTGATTTCAATGAACAAATTCCAGGAAACTGAAAAAAATGCCGTGGTTTTTCTTTGCTGTGCTGAACTCCGTCAACTAAGTGTTTCCCATAATAATTTGCAAATGAACCATCTGGAAAATTGAGATGTTGCCATGATTGTTATTTTCGGCCGGTTTTATCTTATAAAACGTAGGCACCCTTGTTTTTTCTGGGATATGTTTCCTTGATTCTCTCAACGAAGTCTAATGTCTTTTATAATAACCTTTGTTGAAGTCGATTTTAAATTATAGCTGTTGTTACAGTAAGCGGAATTACAAAATGCATGGCAGAAAGTGAAACAATCTTGCAGTTCACAGGTGTACCATGGAATTATAATGCACAAGCACTAGGAAAGGTCAACATTCTTGCTTTTGTAATAATGTTTGCAGCAGACCTTGTTCTCCAATTATGCGAGGTTCGCATCAGAATGATAGTTGTTCGTAGAATTGGATAGGTTTAAAACTCTGACACGATTAAAAGAATTCCTTACCATTTTCCAATGGTTTGTTGTGTTTAGGTCAGTATGTTACTGCTTAGGTTAGTAGATTTTTATAAACGTTATCAGACTTCGTCGAAAAAATGCAAAGCAATATACCAGTAGCGTATCTATGCAAAGTGGCGCCCATGGCAAAATTTAAATGTCCGCTCTTTCTAACAATGTGAAGATTAGATGTAGGCACAATTTTTACGAAACATAAACCGTGAAGAAAACAATTTTTTTATAACGGAAAAAATTGTCTTTATACTTTAACTTTTCGGCAAATAAAATATAAATTATCCAAACGACTACAACATACTTCTATACTCATTTTTAATATGATGAATATCAAAATGTTCGTATAATATCGTTAACGCAGTCATAGGTCTACATGGTGTTGCCTAACAAAATTGTATATCCTACAAAAAAATCAAACAACATATTGCAACTACACACGCCCATTTCTTTTGAAATGGGACACATTTAATTTGAATTGCACAATAAAATGCAAGTCATGTGTCACTTGTGTTCGAAAAACACAATTCCATCGAAACATTAATATATCCAGCCTTTTCCGGTTAAATTACACAAAAATGTTAATTATAACACTTTCCGTGCTTTTATGGAAGCAAAGTCGTCTATGATTTCATCAAAGTAAGCTTTCGCTGTTTTGTACCTTTCTATTCTTATCAAAGCTAGATCACACAACCTTCCTTGACTTAATGTTAGTCAATGAGACTCGGAGGTATGAAAGAACCAGTTTGTTTTACTGAAAAATCGTTCGCAGCTTGCAATACATACTGTCATGGTCAGTGTTACTTGCAAAGCAATTCGACGAATGTCAGGCCTTCAGAACACGATAATTTTAAGTTGCACGACTTGAAACCAGCATTTTGCAACCTAGAATCTTCTCGTATAATTGCTTGCCGCTTACATCTGAACTGTGCACAGCTCCTAGATTGTCACACGTAGATTTTAGTTTTCACAGTCAGGACCTTTCCACAAGGCATTAATGGACATCGAACAGAAAGCCAAATTCGGACAGAAAAAGCTAGCTCTAAACAAGGCTCACAAATATCTTTCATGAATAAACATTGTTTGCTCAATTGGCACGGTAACGATACAATAACTGCTAATTTTTCGAGGACTAACTAATGTTCTCTACTGTAGTCTCTGGATTGGGGCATTGTATTCAGCCTATTTATCGCACACTAGTGGCCATCGAAGTTTTGTAAAGTCGGAGTGGGCTGCTGCAGTTTAAATAATTTGTAAATCTGTACGACCTCAACAGCAGTATTTGCGTAACAGTCAGATTCTCACAGCAACTGACTTCAACTCCTCAGCAAGATTCTGACCAATATATTCTTGCCTGAAATGCAGCAGTACGGACTGACTTACCGTTTCTTATAGCGTGAGAAGGGCGAGGTCTCAAACCGTCTCATAGATATGGCACGCGAGCGCTGTTCTGTCACGATGTCTTGAACCTCATGTTATGTCACAATACCACAGTTTTGTCATAATGCATAGTGGTGTTGGCGTAATACGCCCGACTTAATCCTTAACTTAAGGGCGCGGTTTTGATGCAGATTTGCAGTATATGAATGCATGGGGCGCAAAATAGAGGTTCAAGAAACTGTAAATAAATATTTTAATTTTTGCCAAGCCATTTTTGCGCCGCCCGTCAAAGTGGCGCTCATGGCACGTGCTATGCCTGCCATATCCTAGATACGCCACTGCAATATACCACAGAAGAAACAAGGTTAGTGGTAATTTATTACGACATGGTTCACCCGCAAATTTTCACGGGAAATACATACATCGGTGGCCCAGTTGGACGCAAGCAAAAAAATCGTCAAAAGTAATTTGATAATTTTTTTTCAGTTTCAGAGAAGTTAATTTTTGCAAAACAGTTTTGTAAAAAGTAATTATATTTTTAGAGTAATTTTTTCTTAATATAATAATTTTCATATGGCGCGAACGGGCAACCATAAAGCTGTTTTGCACGATTACACCAACTTTATTTGATGTGAACACTGTCGAATAATTCAACGGCGGAGGTCGAAATTGGAGGTTGAGATTAGCAGTGACAGCCGGTTCTCAATCGCGAGATCAAGGATCAGATTTCACGGAAATAACAAACGCGGCCTCTCACCAAAACTGTGTCTGCTGCTGCTGCAAAACGTCTGGCAAAAGTCACAAAATTGTTATGTTTAAGAAACTATGTGTAGTTGAACTTCACCTCAACTTTGACTACTTGGTTCGAAAATATTCAGCATTACCGACTTTGATTTGTGCAACTGCATTCAGTGTTTTGGAACACTAACTGAATAAATAATTAAGCTATCACTTCAAATAGAAACTACCACCCAATATTTCCAATAAAAATGGCTTTCAAACCTCTGAACACGTAAAAGGAGTTGGCACCAGTGTGCATACATTGGTAGTTAAGGTATGGTATACTTATGTTCACAGGCTTAGCTAGGGGGTCACAGCCACAACCCCAAAAGAACAAGCAGGTCTCTCGCAAACATCAACGTGTTTGTTTGAGTAAATTGAGTTTAGAAAACAGCGGAATATTTTTTTACTTTTCTTTAAATAAATACAATTTGTAGCATTTCTTCCGATTTAGGTAGCACCGCGTCATCGCCACCGTAACCCCCCTAATTCTTACCACTAATCAAAAATTCTTACTAGACTACTGCGTTACGTTGTCGCAAATTCTACTTTAAATTCGTTAAAGACCACTTTTGACATTTACGCCATGAAAGGGATTACGAGATACGAGATTCATTTTCAGGAAAGTGACAAGTTGTCTTTTCGATAAAGACGCCACGAAACATCCGGTTTGTGAATTTTTCGTCTGCGTTTTTATATGCGTCAGGTAAGTGAGATGCCACTGGCTGCTTGTTCCTCTTTGCTTTTCACGAGAATATTTGCAGAGTCTGAATTGTTTAATGCGCTGTCACTCCGTCGGTTGCTTTATAAGCGCTCTGTGTGATGCGTTAAACGAGCTCCTCGTGTTGCTGCCAAGGAAATGTTTTCTTCACATTCACATGAGTCCAAAACAAAAAGGCTAAGTGGTACAGTCGGTTGAGCACGCTGCAAGCGCCGTTAACCTGGTAAGACTGGGTCCTCGGTCGGGTCATATTGAAGACTTGAAAAAAATGGTACCTGCTGCTTGTTCAGCCATGTTTTCGGCGTTAATGAATGGGTGCAAGGTAAAGCTTCATGCACGGTTTTGCCTTTGACTTACTATATCAATGCAGCAGCATTCACCATGAAAGTAAGCGCTTGGCCCACGGGACAGTAAGCGGAGTTATGCTACCGCAGATCACCCATGACACTTCGGAGTACATAGCAAGTATAATATAGACCAGGGGTCACCAACACGGTGCCCACGGGCACCAGGTCGCCCGTACGGACCACGTGAGTCGCCCTCAGGCCTATTCTGAAAATAGCATAAACATAATTAGTGTCTTCACACTGACGAATACTGTATGTTTAATTTAATGATAACATATTTGAAGGCAAATTGAGCAATTTTTATTTCAGAATTGTGTGCATCAAGCTGGTAGCCCTTCGCATGAATCTGTACTAAGAAATAGCTCAGTTTCAAAAAGGTTGGTGACTCCTGATATAGACTCTTGAGATATCATCGATGGTCTTCTACACACACAAAGCTTAAAAGATACATGCGATTGGGGATAAATTTGACTTTGTTAAGCTTGCTGTCGACCACCTCATGACTTGTTTCTGTCTGAATAAAAAATCTTGCTCCCTGCAAGCTTGTTTTACACAAGCACTACTAAATCATGTCTCCTGGCACGTTGGGCTTGAAAATAAGTTTATTAAATTTCAGTACATCAGAAACGTTAGCTTTCTTGCAATTAAACCTTCAGGAAGTTGATATTTCGCGATTATCAGTTTGTAACTTATTTTCCTGGAAGTGACATCCAGCAATTGTGCCAATAGTTTGCAACACGGAATCTTACTTGAACAGATTTACGAGACATGCCAACAGAGCTACGGTGTTTAAACTTAGGTAATAAAACCGGAAAGCTTTTTGTTCGTTGTCACCTTTTTTAGCTAACAGTGCAAGAAGTTGTTTTCAAATGCTGAAGTGTCACAAGCTCCTGTCATACTTTTTGGCAATCGCCCATTGCCAGCAATCGGTTTATCGGGAATGAAAGGAATGCCATATCGAACGCCTAGTTTTGGAACAAACATTCGGCAACTGTGGATGGCCGTTTGATGTTACTGCAGTCGAATGTATACACTCAAGAGGACAACTCATTTGGTTATAACGAAGATGTTTTCCTTAATTGACGAATCCGTCTTGGCTGCGAAAGCAATGGCAACCGCTTCCAATTCAATTGCCATGCAAAAAAAGCTCACTTCATTGTTGTTTTCCACTGCACCAGAACCGTGGCCAGAAAAGTCTTCAGTAGGGGCCTTTACGTTTGTGCAAGGGGGCTGACATATTAAAAATTGACAAAAACTCTACTTATGTATATTGTTTCATATTTCAATTTGGGGGGCTTGGAGCTTTGCCCACAAAAGCCCACCGTGGCGACGGGACTGTACTGCACGCTAGAAGTGATGATTCTACACTGACGTAACTTGGATAAAGCTACATTTGCGCAGTGTCAGAGGTAATTCCTTATGCTTATCATAAAACGGCACAAAGCGAAGGCTGTCCAAATGCGAAATACTTAACGAGCATCCACACTATCTGGCTGGACTAAAACATTTCCAAACTTTTGCAGACATGCATACAAATTTAATTTTTCTACTTCCGTACACCATCCATTTGGATTTCAGCATGGAATAAAAATCTGTCTGAGAGAAATACTAACAACTTGCTAAATTTTTGACATTTAAAGCAAGCAAAACCAGGTCTGATTCTAATAACATGCAAATTGTGAGTAGTTTGTTGCTAATCGCATTTTCGATGTTTCACAATTTCTAGAAAACCTTTTATGCCGATTTCGATGGAGAAATATTTCACGCTGAAACAGTTGATAAAATTTAGCGGATCAAATTGCGATGCACTCAACTAATTTTATGCGAGTGACAGATTGGTCATATTTTATTTACTTTACCGAGTGTCGGTGGAAGACAATATATTAACTACATATCGTCGCTTAAAATTGAGAAACTTGGCTTGGTTGGTAGTATTGCGCATTTTTATTACTTAAATGACTGCCTGAACGATAGTTAATCGCTAGAGAAGTCATGCGTTGTTGTTAATAACCTTGTCTAAACAGTGTTTTGCACAATACCGTTTGAGAACCCAGTAGCTCTCTAGTAACTTTTTCAAATAGCAGCTTTAACAGTTTTCCCCTAAGGGCGTATTTTACTTTGTGGTGTATGTAACTGTTTAAGCTTACGTTGCAGTCAGCAACCATTGTGTGCTGCAAAGTTCTTAGGTGAAATGTTCCATTTTCTACTCCCAACTGAAAAGCCTTTTCCGCATGGTCATGAAGCCTGCAAGCCGCAAAAGTTTACTTCTTTCTCAAAAACTTTAACGCCAATACGCAATTTTTTAATAAACTTCATGAATCTTTCTGCAATGCTATATGACAGTGACAATTTTTATTTAAATGTATCAGTTCTCTTGCCATTGTGTTTTCATTTGTTCGTGTTTTCACTGACAGTTGGTTACCTCTTTGCATGATGGCTTTTTCAATGCTTCTGCTCATTAGCCGAGTCGAATAGAACAATACGTAGATCAGTCAATTTCCGTAATATTCTGCGATCAATCTGCTAATTGCCCTCTGCTGTGTGTCCATAACCATCTTTTCTGTTGATAGAAAACTCAAAACACGATTATGCCGAGCTAATTTGCAAATTACAAATTCGTTTTGTGACTGCTGCTGTAGCACTAGACCACTATTTTTGCAGGATTGTACGTCTACGACTATTTTATCGACGAGGAAAGCTTTGTACAGCCTTTGCTAGCCCAAACATGCAAGTTGCTAGTTATTTAAAGACTTGGTTTGCCATTTACCGTAGTGCTGGGTGACTGAATTCTAAGAACGTAACATGGACAATCTTTTTGGATGTTGATACCTCTTACGGTGAAACAAATAGAGTGAGTTCAAGGTCATTGTAATCTTTAAAAACACATTGAAATTCTAAAATCAGTCTCACCTTTTTAGGTTAACCGACATGGTCGTCGGAAGGAGGGGCAGGGGCCCCTGGATCTTGAAAATTTCACCAAAAAAGTTTTTCTTAGTTTTGAGTGGGAAAAACAAATTTCACCACTTTTGGCCCCCTAGAAAAATTTCGGAAAAATACCCCAGCGGCCCCTCCCCGACCCCATGTTAACTGAGTCTTGCTTTCATTACTGAAAATGCTGCACGTTTTGGTATACCACGCTGAAGCTGAGAGTAGAAAAACACGGATGCAACAGTAACGGTTCGCTCATGCAATACGTCGAACCTTTTAAGATGCGTCACACACAAAACTGAAACAGCTTCTGAAATTTTTTGGCGAAAATGTTGCACGTTTTTACTCGCTTCGGTGTTACAGTTTTTATCTTCATGAAGCATCTTAAAAAATCCTAAAAAATGTTTTATCTTTATTTGATCGATGTCAGTGTTGTCAGACGGGTTCGATACTTTGTTTTCCTAAACTCTCTATGCTCCGATCCAGCATCGATCACCTTCTGAGATGTGCAAAATATAGAAACGTAGTATACTTGGTCGTGAGTTAAAGGCAATCGTATGAATGCCCTGTTCTTGTAAAAGATTGCTTTCACTAGCTTCGTGTTAGTTGCGATCAAGCTTTTATCACCCGCCTTTGTTCAACGTTGTTTTTACAGTAAGTGTTGATTTTTTTTATTTAGTTTTTTTGTTCGATTACTGCAACTTTTTGAGCGCAACTTCTATCACGTATATGCATTTTCAGTGCGAATGCTGAATCGCTGTTTTACGAATCTTTAACAATAAAATTTAGATTTTTGGTGGTTCGCATACTCTGCGATTAGAACGGAAACGTCTCTGCAATGGGTGTTACCATCACGCAAAGGTTGCCGTCCACGTCACTGCACATTTCATGCTTAAACTGCTGTGAGAAAGATGGAATCCTAGTTTGGACAACGTTGTTGCGGTAATATAAGCGACCTTGGGCTTTTTTTCGATATACATCATCTTTATGCTTGCAATCGTATCTACATGAACGTACAGCACAACTTTTTGTGGGACACCCAGAAAATTATTTCAAATCTTCTGCGTTCTACGATAACGTGGCTTTCACATAGATCTTTATAGCTTATTTTAAACAATAATACAACCACCCAAGATAAGTTGCAAGACGACTTCTTTAGCAACAACATGCTTTTACAGAAACATTGAGCCTAGGAGTCTGGGTACACAATTACATCGACTGCTCTGATTGAATAAGTTTTTTTTCTGGCGTTATGTTTACAATCAAGGAATCAGTGCATTTATTCCGCGAGTCGAAGTGATGTGTTAAAGAACACAATCTTATTAATACTGACAACTCTGCTGGAACTAAAACGGCAAGGCACTTACCTTAAAACCCTGATGACACTTCGGCTCTTAATTTAAATTTCATGCAACAATTGTCTGGCCGCGATTCAAACTGCGTTATTTCATAATATTCTAGCAATGCCTCATACAAATAATGCGCTTGCTACATTTTTTGCTTCACACAGGCTACAGCAATTTGTAGATGTTTTTGCATGCCACGTTTTCCCAGCTCAAGTCCAACCTTACATGTGGTGAACGATTCCTTCTCTGCCGCCACATTTGAAACGCACACTGCGTATCAGAAAACCGTTTAACTCCGCAAGAGAGTACAGCCGGTGCACGATTGCCTCCACCTGACAACCAGACAGCACAATCTGGTATGGGTGCGGCGCAGCTGCCAATGTCACGTGATTCTCCAGCGTGAGTTGAGAAGAGAAACGCAAACTGTGCACTACAGGCGGTATTTTTGCCTCGGGTGGAATGTCACAGCAGGAAGCAATACGAAAGCCATGCAAAAAATCTAGAGATCGCGACCTTGCGAAAACAGATTGCTCTGGTTCATAGTCATTCTGTCCACCTTGATGATTATACAAAATTTCTGAAGCGGCATTTCTTCTTTCAACCCAAAACCTCTTGAAATATAATAAAAAATCGGAGTTCATCCAATATGCCATAATTTTTGCTTGGCGTTACAAGCTTGCAAAATTTGTGTTTACTTAGTCCCAGTCCAGTTATCCTGCAGAAGATTTATTTGTCAACCAAAAAACGAACAGAAATCAAATCAGCAAATTGATTGCCACAATTCGAAACAAAGAATTTACCCTGACATGTATGGGAAGATCCAAATCAACAATTGAAAACTTTTAAAGTTTCTGGTTGTGAAGAGCGCGCGTATTTGTTTGATTAGGTGATATTTTGATGTATTACCAAGCTCTTTAAGACTATGGATTCAATTCTCTCACACGCAAAAGAGCATAGATCCATATGCATTGAGAACCAAAGCAGCCCCTGAAAGTCATTAAATTATAAGTTTCAGAATTTTCGTGAATGCTTACGCCGAGGTTCACGCCAAAAATCCTCGGGCGTGAAGTGCATGGCTTATTTAATATTTCCTGGATCTGCGAGTTGCGTACGAAAACCTTGATTACAAGTGAGTTCCAAAGAAACTTCTCGGAACTGGGACGTCTATGTTTCTTCGTTCAACGATACCTCAATAGCATTTTTGTTGATAAAGACACTTTTCTTGATGCAGAATCTTCGCTATAGCAAGGATGAAATTGAAACTTACATAAATATCATAGGAATTTTGCTGCTGCAATTGCTCTTAAGCAGAATGACATAAAAATTATATATATACAACCTTTTGTTTTGTCTGAAATCTGTGACTCATGACAACGTTCCAGAAGATCTGGTTAAGAGAAATTCAAGTGAAACTTTAGTGCTGCCGACTAAATCATAAATATTTACGCATGGCTTGATAGTTTTGATGACTCAAATTTGTTGGTTTGATGTGGCCAAAACGTAAGCAAATTGTATTAATTTTTCTCATGATATGGTCACGATTGGTAGTTTGTTTGAAATAAAAATAATAATTAACAAAATTCAGAGATAAGTTTGATCAAGCAGTGTTGGAATTAATCTGCATCGCCACCACTGAAAAGGGGGGATTACAGTTTGTTGTTTCCTGTGTCCACTGCTTTCGCTGAAATCTCAAGCTCAAAAATTAACTGAAAGGAGCGCTAGAGATGCAGTTAATTATTTCTTGTTAACTTACTATCCTTCATAAGCGCTCCCTGCGTCATGTATATCCAACGCAAAAATAAGACCTAATGTAATCATTACTGTCGCACTCAGCAGTTACCAGGCAAAAATGTTTCTGTTGGACATCCCACTCTTATTTCATTTATCTCCAGCAAACGAAACGACAATAACTTTGAGCATTGCTCAGCGACGTAGCCAGGCGAAAATTTTTTGGGGGGCCAAAATATTTGATTGTAGGCTATTAACGCTATTTTGTTTGGGATGCCGTTTCTCAAAGCACAAAATGCTATATGTGTTAAAAATTAGGGGGCATGTCCCCATGGGCTCCCCCCCTGGCTACGCTTATGGCGTTGCTCACTTGCGCAAGATTCGGGTATCCAATTCAGAAAACTTCCACTTCCTCAGGAAATGACTGTGACTCAAAACATCTTTTCTTCATTGACGGCGGGCTTTATGATTGAGTGTGTTGAACCGTACTGCACACTATAATGCATGCTTCACTTCTATGTAATAACTAAGCTAATTTGCAAGTTTCATTTCTTACAGTCATCTAACACGCGCTAATATCTGACAAAATGTGCACCTCGTAATTATCCAG
>JGI24158J21664_10002766_pt1 | contig 21570 bp, 9 predicted proteins | sample Ectturendosymbi3_FD_21664 | JGI IMG/M metagenome (IMG submission 21664)
CACGATTAGGCTATGTATCACCTTCGTAACATTTATGCAGTGGAAAAAAAGCTAAACTTATACACCCAAAGACGTCGATAATCACGTCTCACTTAATCGTTTTCTTTGTATTTAATTTGAAAAATAATTGTTGGTTGCTTTGTCTATAAATGCTCCCAAGAAACCTGGACAACTGACGGTGGCAGCAAAGCCTTAGTGTCCACCTAAAAAATGTAGTATGTGAGTTATGTCAATACAAGCATCTCTAATGTTGACAAAAAAAGCAAACATAACGTTAACAGTTAACACCATCGTAGTAAACAGTAGACCAGTGAAATTCAAACTATAAAATTTGAAAAGTACGTTGTCCAATATCTATCTTGAAAGTATGTTATGAAAACAGCTGTTATCTGTATTTAGGCTGGACAAAACCCTAAACCCATATGACTTCAACCAGCACAGGTGTTTGCTTGCACAACTATTTATTTGCGTTTCTTGGAAAATTGAAAATTTAACTAAAGAAAAACACTGCTTATTTTCAAAAATCTTAATTTGGAATCCCTGATTTGGAGATGTCGCATAAGCTTCTGGATGCAAATATCGTTGTAGCCGTAACGTCTCGTCTAACCAAAACATTTTAATCAAACGATAACCTTTCCTCCCATCAAAACGTTTTCACGTAAATTACCATCCCTAAAGGTGAACCAATTTGTGCCGATTGGGCGCTGGTATTGAAGGGACCTCGGCATACGACTTTNACGCCTCCGCCACGTACAAAATTCTGTGACTGCAGGGCATTGCAAGGTCGCAACAAGTCAGCATCGNGTCAATTGAATTACAGAAAATATTTTCAGCAAGTCGTTGGCCTTGTGTATTGACCCCTGCCCTCGGGGCCTTTTGTTATGTGAATAAACTGGTTTGATTGATTCACTTAACGGTTGGCTACAACAGGTTTCCGTCGGTAAACTGTCGTGTTGTTCAATTTGTCTCCGAAACGTATTTCCCCGGACGCAAAAGAAATCTTTACAGCTGAGATCACACATATCTCCCTGTTTTCTGCCATAAGTGGGATTTGTCAGTTGCAGTGCCATCAGTGAGGTAGTTTTAAATGAACAACAAACAACGTTTTGCCCAAAATCATTAGAGTTGCCGAAAGTTTGGTGATGAAACACGTATATAAGTGGAACACTGCTTGTTTCTTACTCAGCCGTACTGCACAAACTTGCATAACTTTAAACTTGCAAAATGTTGTTGCAGTGGTTTGTGCCAAAACGCTTCATGTGTTACTCCTGTATTTTGTCTAAATGGACGTAGATAGCATAAAGTCATGAACAAACAGTCAAGAGCAGTTTAACAAACGTGAAATTTAAACACGATTTCAATGATAACAAATTCCTTTTCTTGGAGCAACCACCTGTAAAGATACATTATAAATCAATCAAAATTTTTCTTGTTAAAGGCAAGTAACAACATTTTCTGCTTTCAAAAGTTAATACATTATCGGAATTTGTGATGCTTCACTTATGCCAAGGTTATAACAATGTTTTATAACGTTGGATTAAAGTTAGCAAAAATAAATTTGTATCTTTGAACTGGTTGTGTGTCATTCGTTTGCAGCAATACACAGAAGAGGTGGTAACTTAGCAGCATTTACCATGAAGAAAGATCACCACGAGCCACTTTAGCAAGCACCTCATTCCCAACACAAAGCTCAAAAGGTTTTGGTTCAGTGATTTTCCAAACTTACTACTGTCGCAAATTCTACTCTGCGCAGCAGGTCACTTATTTATAAAATCAGAACATAAAATGCTTCTTACCACAAAAGTCCACGTTAAAGTTCAGTAAGCCCTAGTGAAGTTGACACGGAATTTGCAAAGTTCACTTCACATGGTGAAATTTGAAAGGAAGTATTTTAGTTTCAATAGAAAGCGAAATTTTTTACCATATGCCCTTTCACCTACCTAAATTACGCATGAAGCATAAAAATGTAAACAAGAAACCTTTGAAAATTTACTCCACAATGCATCCTCATACAGCTCTATAACAATAAGTACTGTGCGTTTCACCGTAACCAATCGGAAAGCTTGCCAAAACATTTTGTGCATATAAAAAGGTGTGGCCGATTTGTTCTGTCAACGCTGTCTTAGTTTGAAACAAATCTCCTGAAATAACTAAGCTATAAAGTACAAATTAAGTTCTCCGCATCTCTTGGTAACAATGTTTCATGTATCCTCTAGCTGTAATCGTATTCACCAGTTGCAACGAATAAAATGATTGTGCAGGCTGACGACAATCCAAATGTCTTGTTCAGGTGTGGGGACCTACTTACAAGAATGGGCATGAATCGCAGAATATTGCTGGCGGGCCGCAAAAGATTTAATTTAATCCTAAACTTATCTTGAGAAAGAGCGAGATAGAGGTCTCTACCTTGCTGTCTATTTCTCTTGGAGTTTAGTTTAACGCGATGTTGTCTTCGATGATGCGGTCGTCGAATGAATTTTTTCAAGTGGGGTCAAGAGTGGATTTGTCCAGGGGTGGCAGGAGTTGTGAAATTTCATTTTGCCAACTCGAAACTAAGAAAACAATCATTCTTGTGGAAAATTTGATGCGAAAATGTCAAATTGTGCAATCCACGGAGGCCGAATTCGCCCTGCTCCTCCCAGTTCCAACGTCCACGGTTGTGTTCCAACTTTGGTAACGAAAATTCTGATGCGGGCCATATCAACCGGCCGCGTTTGGCCTGTTTCCGAAGGTTCCACGACCCGGGCTAATCTTCACTTATTACAATAATTGTTTTTTATTATTATTAAATATTATTAAACAACCGGTCATCGGAAAAAATGTAGTGTAAATACGCGTAATGCTCCTTATGTTAGCTGAGAAACGCTCATTATGATTTATTACAATATTAGGAACTCTGTTCCACTGGTCGTAGTCCCGGCAAAAAGCTCAAAAGAAAATGCCGTCCGTCTGTAAAAATAACCGCAACAGCCAGCAGACAACATAAAAAGCGATGTATTGGCACTCAATCTCCGTATTTTCACATTTTCAGATCTTTGGCAGTGACAGACCTTCTGGTGTGTTCCGTCGTAGCACCTTATTCGGCAGTAATGGCACTGCATGAATTTGGACCCAGTTCAATGCGCACGAGGTGGTTACCGTTGCCAGCAGCATGTCAAATTTTCATCTTCCTGGACATGGCCTGTTGCACAGCATCGATACTGCACCTGTGCACTATCGCCGTTGACAGGTAAGTGAGCTGGTGATAAATGTTGCGTGCAAACATGAACGCCTGTCGGCCCAACGCGTTTCGAATTAGGCTCGACTTACTGGAAATGCTTGTCGAATTACTGCAGCTTGGAAGGTTTCAGCGAAATTCACTCGCGGTTGGAGCAGCCCCCATTGTGTTTGGGCAGCCTGTTCAATTTATTACAGCAGAATCTCCTAGTTCTCCATAATTACTGTGGAATCCTCTTGATAAATTCATTTCAATCCTCGTATTGTAACAATGACCTCATCTGAACAAACAAGGAATCTCAACCGATTAATCGAATGTCATCAAACGTGTCAATCCCATCCCAACGGTGCGATTATTTGCGTTTCTCCATTTGGGTAGATGTCCTACGATTTATGGTCTGAACTTTCCTGTAACTATTGTCAGTGAATATTCAGTTTTACTTCATCCTAGATTTGTATATAGTGTGTATATATTAGGTATTTCGTTATGTTGTCAAAATAAAATTCAGTTGATTGTGTAGACACAATGCAAACGGTTGAAAACTCAGGCCTCTAATATAAGTCGGAGTACCTAACCAGCAGGATCCCCAACCAAAAAGTGTTCTCCATTACAAAAGTGTTGTTATGTTGTTTTGCTTAAACGGGATCATAAAAGGACTGGAAACAACAGTCAGGTACATGCAGTATTAATACCTAAAGCTGGACTGCAGCAAGACAAAAAAACAAGGATGCAGCACGTGTTCATTTTCAGTTTATCACTATTTTGACTAAATTTATCGATTGTATTGACCATGCGTTTTATATTGTGTAGAGATGGGCAGTTCAAAAAAATTTAGTATTCCAGGATATTTCGGGAATAGCTAAATCGAATCCAAAATACCAAATTCTACTCTGAATTTTCTGGCTACCAACTTTGCACAAAACCGGCATGAAGATAATATTTTTTCACCGCAACAACAAAAGCACAAGTTTCTTGCAGAACAATATATTAGGCTTTCTAAATGTCCGCCCAGGAGATTACATCTTTGTAGCGGTCAGCCCGCAGTGAAAAACTATCTCTCGAAAGATGTTTATGTGGTAGGTTTGCAAAGATATTTCAAAGTCAACAGCTGTAGCAAATGCAAGTATTCAGCGCCGTTATGTCACCACCCTTGCGTGACAGCATTATTTGGTTGGACGTTTAGCTTCAGACAGCTGGCAATTCCTGTTTTTGTCAATGGCTAATAACATGCAGTGCAAGCGCGTGACTAAAACCGGAAAAGATAAGCATCGAGCGGCATTATACTCCCGCTTTTTCTTCGTATTCGGGAAGACGTTCGCATTGCATGTCATTGCCCTGCATGTCGTCTGCATGTCAAAACAAGCGTAAAAATTATTTGCACGTGTCACACGCACCTGATGTGAAGACTAGATAAAAGCTGAAATTGATTATCCAGTTTAAATTGGCATTTTCGATTCAGATATTTTAGGATCTGGATACGCTATTCTAAGTTGCCCATCCCTAATTGTGTGTTATAGATATAGTTTATATCTGTGATGTTGTTGTTTAGGAAGTTTTTTTGTTTACGTTTCTCATTTATAATGAATCATTTATACTGACATCTACTTCCATGTATTAAGTATAACTATAAACTTGTGTTATTTTTTGGGTTTGGCATCCAAGGCCAGAAAGATCCCGTCCTGAAAGTTTTAAACGGAAAAATAAAGCTGAGCTGCTTAAGAACAAAGAAAACAGCAGAATTCCTTGACTAGAGCGTGGCTTTCGTTGGGCTTGCTGCACCTTTCTGAGCCTGCCCTGTAGTTGGTATGTACATCCTTTTGCCTTTGGTGGGAAAAAAGGATGAAGGATTGCGCGATCTACCCTTGCAGTGCGGAATTCTAGTGTCTTTTTTTAGAAATTAATAACAGCGATGTTTGCTTTGTTCTTTGACTGAAATTTTCAAACTTTTCTTTTCTTCTGAAATCATTTTTCACGAAGGAATAAGCAACTTCAGAATATTTGCAATTGCTCTTAAATTACTATAGTGATTACAACTCCAAGGCTGAGTAACGCTTCACGTGCCTAAAGTTTTTGATGAAATCGTCAAAAACTGTCGTCACGAACTACTCGGACGAATGTAACGACAGATGTGGCTGAACAAAAATATGATTATTTATCGGTTTGAAGTAATAAGTTTTTTCAAATAAGACTTGGAAACAAGTCGACACACCAAACTAGCTCTGTAAAATAATCAAGGGTGTTAATTCACTAATTTTCTATGAACAGCATGCTTGATAGAAACTAAGGATGCCCTGGGACATTACAATAAGCTTTCCTTGATTTATAAATCCTGCTCTATTCAATTTTGTTGGGTCGTGTTCTGGTCACTTCCTTGCTTTGTGTGAAAAAAACTTGTGGAATCAACCATTTGCTTCGATTAGAGCTCGTGGTGTGTGCTTCCGGTTTGTTGATGCGCAAAAGCGCCGATATAATGAAAGCGCCACATCGAATCCTTTGACTAATGCAGCAAATTTCGCCGAATTGATGTTATTTTGATTTCTTCTTTGCGGTTGGTTACTTCAATGAAAAGTGATCGGAAATTTTTCCAAGCGTGAAACAACCTCACTTTAGGAAATTCGAGTGTTGTTCGTATGCTCAAGAAATATGAACTGAATATTCGCAAAACAGAATATTGTGCATACAGGCCGCAACACGTTATTGCAATTTGCCGCTACTGACATTTAAAAGAGTACAATCACCGACCTTGCGTTAGTAAGTTGAGAAAAAATAAAAAATCAATCTGTTAAAATTGGTAATCACGTTGTGCAGAATCACTTCGATAGGCAATAATGATGAAGTGTATTGGGACACAACGTATTCACAAAGTTACCCGCCTGGTTGCAAGCTGCGGAGATCACCTTTATTCTTTCAAGTTGTATTTTAGTGAAAGAGAAATGGAGATTGGTGGGACGATGGTATAATTGGGCTTATGTATGGTTTCTGAAAGGATAAAATTGGAAAATTTTGGTGTGAAGTTGTATACACAGATTTATCGGCTGTATCAGCGATTAGGGAAGCTGGAAGGTTAGGCTAACTAAAGACCGGCTTGATCCACTGCAATTGCAACAAAGAGTGATACACGGCGGACTTCACACCCTGTTGTAATCACCATCTGTTGTCATTTTCCAAAGAAATTCAGGGAAAGGCCATCTTATCTTTTGCGAAATTGAGCCGCTTGTTCAAATTTCAATCGATACGCTTTCGGATAACGGTCTGTTTGATGCTCGAGAGTTCAACGAACCGATGGACTGCGCAACTGCTGGTTTGAATTGAAATGGAAGTTAAAAGGCTCTCTTGAACCTCACACTTGCTTTTGCAAACGCTGAATGGTCTCTTTGAGCATTGTAACGCAATTGCTGTTGTTTATAAAATATTCGTTGGTCCATGGTTGGTTGTACTGGGTTAGAAAAAATCCGGTTGAGTGCTCAGCATATGTAGATTTTGATCCCGTGCAAAAAGACTGCAGTTTGACATAAAAATTTGCGATGGCGGCATCTACTTCTTCCCAAAGAAGCTTTCTTCGCTTTTTTTGCCCCCCTAAATTGTGTTGCGTCCAGGAAAGTTTGTTTCAAACATACAATCAAAACGAAAATATTTCCCCGTAAAAATGTATTTCCGCCCAAACCTTAAAACTTGGCTACGGGCATGTGTCATACAATCTCAACTGCTGCGTGACAACAGGTTCGGATGGTGGCACGTTTCTGGGCAAGGCTACTGTATTCTAGTGGAGTATAGCAGCGTTAAAAACTGAGGATTGCTTTGCTTGTTTTAATTTTTTGTCCCAAAATGATGTTATACGGTGAACACAGCAACCGCAGAGCTGCCACATGTCGTCCGGAAAGAGAACAGTAAGATCGCCAACAATCTATTTAGCTGGTATCTGCTGGGACAGCTGTGTAAATACTAGTAGCCTACTCAATCAACAAAGTTGAGAGAAAGCTAACCAGCAATCCACCAATGTATCAGCTTTTATTTAATGCTGTGGTGGCCCGTTATCTTAGGGCTGCAACGATGTTTACAGTTTTGTAAAACACAAAAAAATATCCTCTATCCAGTTTTTTTTTTAAGGAAAATGTTAGGTGCCCGATATGGATCTGTAGGGACCCAATTTCTCTGATTCTAGGGACCCGATTTTATGTGATTTTAGGGACCCGATGATAATTTTCTGTGATTCTAGGGACCCGATTCGAAATTCTAGGGACCCGAATCGGGTCCCTGAAAAGCCTTAAAAAAATCTGCTCTAATCTGATCAACAAAATGAATTGCAAATGTCATAAATGCAAACCTTAAAGCAATGGTTTTATCAATTGTTTTGTGGCTGCGGACCCCTTTCACTGTACCCAGAACCGCTGCGGACCCCTTTCACTGTACCCAGAACCGCTGCGGACCCCTTCGCCTTTTCAACATTTTTTCGATCATTGAGAAAATAGATGGGGTCGCTTCTTAGCAAGAGCACCTCAACAGCCACGCCATGAAAGAAATTTCAGGGTTCGGCCTGCCTCCAATATCCGTCACCAACGTCAAATACAAAAAGATCAGTCGGCTTGGAATATGAACATGTCAACCTACGTACATTTGTGCTGCGGTTAAGCCGAATAATAGCACAAAGGGGCGAATAAAACTAACGGATTTTTTGATTGGATTTTGATTTACCGAGCCCCTAAAACACATTTGTGGTATCCAAAGGTTCACGGACGCCAGGTTAAGAATCCCTGCCTTAAAGCATAAAAACGTCTACAATTGTACCCTCTAAACTATATTTTACATTGGGAAAAGTCATCCGAGTGGTTGTAGAAACACCTGAGTGAGATGCTGTGCGATCTCAGTTTGTAAGTGGCATGACAGCCTCAGTGAAATTAGTGGCATCAGTTGAAAAAATACTAAAAGTATCTATGTCTTTCGCTTGCAGTTTGTTTGTGGCAAATGAGTTAAATATTTAAACCTTGTGCAAAACTTTACTGGTTTTTGCTACTGTGTCCAAACTCCCCAAAGACACGTCTTTCTGGAAGATGAAATGCCTCACATCAAATTATTTGCCTTGCAGATACATCACCATTACGACGATGAGGTTTCAGACTAAATGCAGCTTTCACCGTGTACTGCCAATTATCGTCGGAATTTGGATGGCTTCTGCAGTACTCCCAGCGATTTCACACCTGGCTTTCCCACGAGGAAAAAGCAACAACTCTTCAGACACACATACCAATCAAGTGAGTGGTGTATGACTCTTGGCACGGTTTTCCGGATTGGTATTTGTACTAAGTTGCAGAAATCCAGCCTCTTTGAAAGTAGTTTGGCAAGAGAGATTGCTGTTTGGTTTTGTCTGCCATAGTTTGGCTATTTAACAACCTGGCTTTATTGAACTTTGTGGAGATTTTTCGCCTTTTTGATGTTTATGGTGCTTTTTGAAGATATTTGGCATATTTTGTCATGAGATTTGGCAGGTTTGGTGCATCTGGACCTGACAACCCTGTTTGTGCATTAGAAGCAGGTCAAACTGTCCCTTGCAATGCTTGAAATGAAGATTTGCCACTGGCGGTAGTACACACCAGCAGTTATTTTTTAACGTTACATCAAGTTCCGACACAGCTTAGCTTCCTGTACATAGATAGGTGACATCCCAACTGCTAGAATGTTCTATCCTTTCACCTCAAAACACAAAAGCACTATAAACCAGTCCCGTCATCACGGGGAGCTTTGGTGGGCTTAGACCCCCACAAAAAAGCTCCAAATCACCCCAAATTGAAATACGAAACATTATAAATCAAAGGAGATTTTGTCAAATGTTAGAATCTCAAGCCTCCCTGCACAAACGTAAAGCTATCTTATTGAAGGCTTCACGGCAACGGTTCACTAAAAACTGCAGTGAAGTTTTTCTTCGAGATCTGTTGAAGCGTGTAGCAGAGATGAGAACCCTGACTGCGTTTATCAGACTGGCATGATAACCCGTTCAAACTTCACGAACACAACTTTCCTAACCTTTTCTTCGGGAAAAAAACAACTAAAAACATCCAAAAATCTAAACTTCGTATTATTTATTTGTATTACAAATTTGTCGTTCCATTTTATGAATTTCCTCCTGCATCAGTGTATCCATTTCAAGAAACTTTCATGGGCCATCACTTTATCTTCTCGTCCATGATTTGTCCGGCACTGGAGTACAGCCCAGAATAACGACTATTGATTTTCGCATTACTTCCCCAGGAACAAAAGTGGTCGTCAGCATGAGGAGACCCGAGACCTATTCTTCACGGCATTTTATGCCTTGAGGCAAACTATTTGTACACACTCGCTCTGCTGGGAGCACTTACATCTGACCTATCTGGTCATTTAAAATCTGATTTTGCATGTCCTCAATTTTCCACATTATGCAAATGATTTTTTATGATGGTGGAGTTGTGGTGAAAGATTGCCGAGGATGCCGGGGCGTTTTTTTCAGTGTTTATTCTTTTATAGTGTATTGCTTGCGGATATGTTCTAAACTAGAGCTTCCTAACCCGCTGGTTCCCAAACGTTTTGGTGTAATGGGCGTTTTGACGATTGGACTGAATGCTGTGGACGCCTTTAATGAAACCAGTTTATACTGTAACGATCAAATGATCCGAGGTGTACGGGAGTGCCTATTTTTGCAGATGCAAAAAATTTTTGCCCAAATTTGATCTTGTTTTTCCCAAATAATGTATAAAGAGCAAGTGTTAATGTTAAGACTAAAACATAGCATTGTGACCAAACCTACGTGTCGTCATGCCTAATTACCAATCTTTAAATATCAGTAACAAATCAATTTATGTGTGGGTCGTGCTCCTGTAATTCTTCATGTACAAATGAAATTCAAGGCAGCAACGTATTGCCATGCAAGTTCGTCGATGTGGGCGTCTCTATATCTCGTTGATAAAATGCAAACCGGAAGATTTCTCAACACTGAGTTTGAAATTGCTATTGTTTATACACCTCTTCATTACCAAATCATATAAATGACGAAGTAAATAAACGCAATCTTGAAAAGTATTTGCCACTATGGGATCAAAGCCTTATGCTGTCAACTAGCAATCAATATTCTGCATAACCATATGTGAACAATGGTCGCATTTTTTACTGTATTGAAAAATGCTAGCTAATTACAATAAAAAAAAATGCTGTTCATGCTACCAAGTGTAAAAAGTGTTGTTCAGCGTCTTCATTTCCAATTTTTATATACGTTCTAAACTTATTCTTCCAACACGATCATGCTAATAGCCAAGATATGCTCTTCTCTAGCATAGATGGGTGCATATATGTTAGCCACAATCGCAATCAATCTGGAAAAGGAGTAAAATATCAGGTTACGAACTGAGTTTACATTACTGTAAATAGGTCAAGTCTCAAGTAAGAAGAGGAGGCAGTTCAATAAATAGCATATAGCTTCGCCTTCCACATTAGGCAGCCATCACTGCAATGTGTTGTACTTAAAATACCACAACTTACTTAAGCGTTCACAGCTTCTAAAGTCAAATTATGAAAACCAAATTACCACTCCAGTTTAGACAGTTAAATATTCACCAAACACGGCATGCTAAGAAATAATAGCAATATGGAACTGATTCAAACATTAATACTACAGCCTTTCTGATCAACTGCCACGAAATGTGTACAAATGCAAATTTCCAATCACAAATGACTTATAAAGGCATCGAGAATATTTAATAGAAATAGGAGTGCTTAACTGGACTGCATTAGTATTAGTGATATACGCAGTGCAATAGATAGTACAGTTGCTACTGTTCATGAAAACTTCACTTCACAGCATCAAATTGAAACATTAAAATTTGGCAGGGTGCAACATCTGAAAATCATTGCATGAAACAAATCGAAAATATGAAAACCTAAGCAATATGAAATCACAGCTACACTACTACCACACAACATATTGCAGCTGTAGTTGCTTAGGTAAATCTGCTCATGAATACTGCACAGCAACAGATTCACTCTTGTAAACCTCACAACATCAAGCAAGTTTGAAACACGAAAACTTTACAGTACCACATCACAGCTACACCACATAATTACCACAAAACAATTTGCAGCTGCGGATTAAGTACTAGGCTACTTCCAATCATAACTTTACAATATTGAATCAAAGCTACATTATTATAAACAAAAAGCAATTCACAGCTGCTTCCAACAGGTACTGCTGCCCATGAAGGCATAGCAACAACAAACGAGGCCTTGAAAATTTCACAGCATGAAACAAACTGAAACATGAAAACAGGGTTGCCAGATATAATTTTTGCCAAGGGGCCAAATCTAGTCCAGAAAAAAGCCGAAGTCAGGGGGCCAAAAAAGGCCAACCGTTTTTTCCCGGTTTATCAGCAGTTAAAGCCATATATTATGAACTCATATTTAGTAATCTATGAAATCGCAATGTTCCCCAACAACAATTGGAAGTTAACAGCAAAACGAGTACATGATGAAAGACATTAAGTGATTAACGTAATTTCCATGTGTACCCTTAAAGTGACATTAATTGTTCATTAGCATCGACGCCAATCTTCACCATGAATGGTATTTAATCACTGGGAGCAGTCGGAATGACCGAACAATTCGCGATTTTTCAGAGTAAAAGCAAGATATCAAAATAACAAATCTGACCTGGAAAAGGACCAAAAAAGAGTCAAATGACCAAAAGAAAATTTTTGCGGCCAGCAAGTGCTATTTGTGACCAAATTTCTTAAATTTGACAACCCTGCATGAAAACTTCACAGTATCAACTCACATCATTTACAGCTACATTTCAGTTGGTATACCTCAGAAACACTTTGCAGCATCAACAATTCGATGTTTACAAAAATTAGTGTTAGTTGGAGTGGTGGGTTACCACTTACATGTTCCTAATTTAATAATATTTCTAACTCTACCCAAATTTGAATGAAGTTGTTTCAATTGGCCCAAATTTGATTTGGCTGATGGACTTGACCCAAATGTTTCAATTTGTGTATTTTTAGAGCTTTTGTCGTTGATGGCAAAATAGACACTGCCTCACTTAAATGTGAATGTAACTGTATAATTTGCCCAAATATTGAAAATTTTTGCCAGAATAATGGCCAATTTTCCAGCGTTGGGGATGCAACCCCATCCCTGCATCCCCATGCTGTACGCGTATGACGTGGTCTCTACAAGAAAAGTTTAGGGGGAGTGTCGCTTGACCGACAAAAGTGAATTACATAAAAACACCACTTGACCGACAAACCCATCTATAGAATAAAGCAACAAGTCAAGCTATCACAATGTTTATTTCAAATTTAATGTTCGTTCACTAAATGGCTACCTCCTAATGTGAAAACTCTCAATGTTACTCCTACATTCTGGATGTCCTGCAAATAAACTGACTGTTTTGGAAAATTTCCTTTACAGCTGTTGTCGGACAACTGACTGTTTTGGAAAATTTACTTTGTTGTCGGTCAACTGCCGGTTTGATGGAGTTCAACAAATTTTGTCTGTCAAATGACGTCGACCCAAAGTTTATCATCCCCTTTGCGCGCCTAATATCATGACCGTTTCATGGAAACATGTAAAAAATTGACATTGTTGCATAACAATCAAAACTGTCTAACGAATGGAATTGTGTGTAACAAGCACTGCTGACGGTCGGGTAATTGCACACAATTGGCATTAGGTGAAAGATGTGAAAGTTTGATCATCAGGCATTGAAATATTCAGCAAGAGTGTGGCCATTAAAATTAGATACTAAAATGCGCCACCAGTCTTTGAAAATCTGGTGAAATTTGAAACGACTTGGTGACCAAAAAAAGCTTGGAACCTGACGGAACTCTGCAGAAATGGTTTAGTATTTTCCTGTGCATGAAAACATTTTTTCCAGACACAATCCGGCTATCATTATTTTTTACATTGAATTTGGCAACATTGTCTCCAGCTTCTCATCATGTGTCATTACAGGTTGGTTAGCGCAGCCAGCCTGCAGGGTTGCGCTCAATTTTCCGTCTTTTGCAAGTTGCTGTAGACTGCCACAGCGGGTAGTTCAGGATTTCGCTATTTCGCTTTCATCTTATACATAAAAGATCATAGCGCTTAAAAAATTTCTGTGGTTTCTTGAGGGTCCACGAACCGCCGATTAGGAACCACTGTCCTAACCAATGGGCTGCGAAGCTTTTTCAGCATGGCCACGAAGCCTTTCCAAATGTTACAATTTTACGGTATTTAATAAAGGCGTTTCTTGAGACTTGGCCCATTTTCTGTTTATTTGGTCGGGAAGTCGGAACTAGAAATCTGCCCAGGGCTAGTATCGTGTTTATTTACCATATCTCAATTTTTTCGTTGTTGTTGTACCGCAATATCTCTTAGTGGGTCCATAATAAATTGTCAGTAAAAGTGGGTCGCAAGCTGAAAAAGGTTAGGAAGAACTGTATTTAACTTTCCTCTGTGCTGCGTAGTGAATAATTGTTTTCCTATTTCCTATGTACAACTGCTAAACCATTTGATATTGACTTAATTCAGATTCTGAATTAAACATATAAATCAACAAACATTAAATTAACGCTGTAAATACAGTAGTTGTATAACTATTATGATATTATTAAAACTTATTTGACTTATTTCGCATTGTTTCGACGAGCGTTTGCACTAATGCCTGTACTCTTTTGCATAAAATTAGGAGCCTTAAAATTTACTTAAGGTGGTTCAAAGTTTTACGCTTTAGGATAAAATTAGTTTGTTTCTCGCTGAAGCTGCACGTAGTTGGTTTGCAATAACAAGTATGATTTCCAACCTGCAAGCCACTGCAAAGAGGTCAATCCTCCTTTGCAACAAAACAGGAGAGATTTATAGGTGAATAATTTCTCTTCTTCTTCTTGACCTCTCCACACGGTTCGAAACCACCCTAAGAGACCTTGACTGGCTACGGGCTTTATGCAGATGTGAGAAATACACAAAAACGGAAATTACCGCTGCAGTAATCGGAGATTCAAACCATGAGCAATGTCGACGATACCTCTGTGGGGTAATTATACTTTATCAGGCTACAGTACCAATATATATTGTGTATTGGCTCAAAAAACAAAAGGAATGATTTGGATGACGAGCTCTGTGTGGCATCAGGGTTTGGAAAATTGGTCAAGCGTGACGCAGATTTCGCCGCTGCCACGAGTTCTTCCTGGAAACGCAAATCATGAATTTTAATGTAATTAAAAATTAAAAAGTACAGCAGTTGGACTGTTACGGTCAAATGCAAATCACAATTTTGCTTGCTAAGAAAATCACAGCCACTCCCAGTGCCGGGCAGGTATTTTAAACATGATTAGAAGGCGCTTTAGATTTTGTGGGTTATTTATCAACGGTTAGTTGTACACTCAAAGCTTTTTCTAAACGTGAGTGCTGTTTTTAAAAATAGACATTCCTGTAATTCGGCCTTCCAAAATATGCTGTACATGCCTTCTAGGGACTATACATAATAGCTGCAGCACTTAAGGAACATAAATAATCGTTACCCTTAAACTGCATTATTGACGGTGCTTCTGAATTCATCAAAAATGCATGAGTTTTCGCTTTCCAGGAAGTCAGTCAAGATGACAAGCTGTCTTGTGTTGTCAACACCAATAAGGTAAGATGAAACGATAATAAATTTTATGTGTTTCATATGTTTGGTAATGCTACTACTGTACTACTACAAAGATACAGCTGCAAGTGGTAAATAGAAGTTCCTAAATCATGAATAGTTCGTCCGAAGAAAGGTGCACCTTGTTCTTGTAATAGTCAGGAAACATTCTTATTTGCAGTCTAGAAACATCTCAGAAAGTAACTTTCCTCTGTATTGCTAAGATGAAATGTCAGAGCAATGGCATTACAGCTTAATAAATGTCATTCATACAACTCCACAGTAAAAATCAACAACTAGTTGTTTTGATTATTCTATGTTATGCTGCATCCAACTGCAAACACAAAAAAGTAATTCAGTATTGTCAAAAAACGTAGCTTTCCATAAATTACAAACGCTATCGAAATGACGGTAACATACAGACGCCTAAACGAAACATTACAGTATCATAAAAATTATGTTTGAATATAAAACTCTAGGTTCTATTTGAATAGGAACTGATGATGTCTACTTAGTAGGAAAAATATATACTCTGTAAAATCTTACTGTTTGATTCTTTGCTTGGAAAGGATTCCTTTTGATACAGTGTTCATAAAACCCTCTTTTGCAAAAAGTAAAATTCTCTTGAATGTCGCAGATGCGTTTCATAATATATTTTTACGTCAAACGTAATTTCAAACGATGCACATAAGTGTATTCACAGCGTAAAACTCCCGCTTACAATTTTGGTAGATAATCGTCACAAACGTTTCGTTTAAGGTTACGTTTGAAGCAGTCATGCAAATTTACAGTTGTTGTTGCGATACCATGCTAAATCACTGCAATTTCTTGTTTTCTCCGTACTATAAAAACTTTGGTAAGACGACAGGCGATGCAAGAGTTATACTTAGATTTTTGATAGATAATCGTCTTAAGTGTGTGTCAGGTTTTTCTGTTTTCTTTTTATGGGCACCTACAAGTACCTGTTTTACATTGCATTAATGAGGTTGAGCAAGGATACTCACAAATCGAAACACTTATCACTATTGTCTGGGCTTTAGGTTTACAGAATCGTGGCAACAACTCTTGCATTTTGGACTCCCCTGACATTGATTATTATCATCTATTGGAAAGTAACTCTAATAGCATGGAAACGAGTACATTGGGGAAATGTGAGTAGAAAAACAAGCCAAAGAAGTGTTTCGTCGCTTCCTCGTCCGATGGAACCTGCCAAGTGGACGAATTCTGCCAGGTAGCCAAACGATTAAGACGTTATGTCTTATCCAATGTTTCAACTTTACTCATTCCATTGCAGATGAAATCAAAATCGGTACAAAAATATTGAAAAAATCTCAAGAATGAGGTTTTTGTATTTTTAATAAACTTTTTTGCTTTCATTGCAAGTGTTAGATTTTTATTGAAAACGTGTTTTCTGCAGTTTCGCTTCGATGTGCGTTCTTGTTATTTCAAGTTTTTTTCAATCTACAAATGCTTTTAAACCTTCTTTGCAGCAGTGACAGCTTGATTGGTGGAATCTGCCCGTTAAGTGCTAAAGTACATAGGTTTCCAAATACGTCTGACCTTGGTAAGAAGCAATATTCTGCCGGACTGTGAGCTTATAGTGGGCAGCCCCAAGGCATAGTTTTGTCATCAAGAAACAAACTTTCTGGTAATACAAGGTAAATACCTCTTGCTTAACGTGAAAGACTTCATATATTTGTCTATTTGTTCAGGAATCAGCAGAGATTCAAGGGTTTGAGAATACCCAGTTTCCTTTCGTGGAATGCTTTTCGACAGAGTCCAACAAAGTCGCATCGCGACGATTCCGACACAAACGGCTCTTCCACTGTTATCCACCTATGTAGCAAAAAAGAGAAAAAGAAAATATCACAGACGAATGTTGCAAAAGTTGTTCCAAGAATTGCCACCAACGTTGAAAAGACCCAAACTGACTGGCAGTCGCCTCTTCACAGTTTCGACCCATCCACTACTAGCGCAACAAGCAAAAGACTGAAAAATTCAAGCACAACCACCGAAGCGACTTTTAACTGTTTCGGAGGGACACTATCTGACGAAAGAGTAAATTCGAACCGATCTCACGTGAACTGTGCAGGAAGTTTTATCCGGCGAACGCAATCTGACTCTGTCCCTCTGCAACACAAACGACAGCAAACTTTGCACAGCGTGAAGGTTACGAACAACACACCGTTTCAACACAGAAGCCAATCTAACTCTTTGACTCGAGCTCGCATGCGATTGAGATTAAGGCGAGAAAAAAAGGTGATTCTTATGGCATGCCGTTGAAAATATGGTTATATATCAGTTTCATTATACTCGCTTTGCACTCCCTTTGGAGCGTCACGAGTGGTCTGCGGAGCCCATCCCCGCGTACTTTCCGCTTTGGGCCAGGGGCTACTTTCGAAGTGAATGCTGTACTGGTGGCTGGGTCAATGGCAGCACCGCATGTGAAGCTTACTCTTGCATCCATCCCTTACCACGCAACGAAGCTGGACAGGTCGCAAGTACCGTTTTTCAATTCTTCGATGTGACTCGACCGGGAATCGAACGTAGACTCAACAGTATCTGTGGCGCGCGCTCTATACCATTAGCAAGCAACGGTGCTAGTCGCCTCTCCGCAGTTTCGGCCCATCCACTACAGATCCCTGTACGTTGGATTCGAATCCCGGCAGGATCACACCGAAGACTTGAAAATTGGTACTTGCGACCAGTGTATACCAGTGTCGAACACAATTTTAACAGTACTCGCACACGGCATAGCATTTCATGACATAAATTCGGTTATTCGAAAAATTTGGAGCTACAAACAATGGATAGTATTAAAGCGGTTGCATTGTTTAGCACCCTTGCCCTGTCGTATCTAGCTGCATGGCCAAGACAAAAAAATCTTGCAATCATTAATTTACTATTTACAGCCGAATGTTTTCTGTAGACAACGTAGCGAAATTGTGCTTTGCGAGTGCGCACAATGAACTGAATTTACTCACATGCAGAACTCTCAGAATTGAATTTAGATCTTTGCTATTCTGCTCTAGATGCGTCCTAACGCTACTGTTGCTTTAGATCAAATTTAGAGCAACTTTTAAAAGAGTTTATGAAAAATTAGCACCTTAAACATTCCTACAATTTAAAGAGTTCCGCATGCAATTTGTTGTTTTAGGAGCTTTCAAATCATGCTATTGCTGTAAGTATTGGTCAAAAAGTGGTTTAGTACCAAATCGCCTTTAGCTTTCATACTTTTTTACAATACGAGTACAATTTCGACCAGCTTAGTTTATTTTGAAACAGAAACATTCCGATCCAGCTTTGTTGTCGGAGTTTTATGAATTTAAATCGTTTTCAGTGAGAAAAAATTCGTTTTTGCCATGCGTTCATAATGCACGCACGCTGTAAGCCTTGTGCAAGAAACCCACTATAACAACAAACCATTTAATAAACATTATAAGACAGAAGGTCCTCCTTGGCTTCATCGAAAGTACAGTTCGTTGTAGAAATTCACTAGCCATCGTGTTAGATTAAGCAACAGTTTAAAAAAGCATGTAAATCTTGTACGTGTAGAAGAGGGTCAAAAGGATACGTTTACTTTAATAGTCGTTTGAATGTTCGAGTTTTGCGCCAATGCAGGAAGTGCCAATTCACCATAACTAAAATCTGGTCTGCAACCAGTTCTTGCTGATAGTTAAGGCAAACACTCTTTCCTGTACGCCATTTTGCTATGATTATGATTTTCATATTCTAGGATTTCTTTAGCTTTACATGCCCAAAGCACGACGATAGAAGTTTTATCAAGATCAGGAAAAGCCCTTGTACTGTAGTGGCAAGTTCGCATTTCGAGGAAAGTTCAATTCTCTTCAACTTTTGCAGGTGTTCAAAATTACCACAGAAATCATTATATAATAATAGCGGCATAAACGCAAATCTCCCATTTTTGTGTGTTCCATTTAAAGTGAAATTTTTTCAATTCACGTTGTTCATTTGCAGATAATCAGAACTATTGGAATGGTTATCGGTGGATTCGTTATTTGCTGGCTTCCATTTTTCCTTAAAGAACTCATCGTTCCATTTTGTAACTCCTGTCATTTAACAAGTTCAGCGGAGGTGTTCATCAACTGGTTAGGCTACGCAAACTCCGCCTTGAATCCGTTCATCTACGGGTTTACTAACGGTGAATTCAATAAGGCTTTTAAGAAAGTCTTTCATGACGCAGCAGTTTACCTCAGGCACAAGGAATAACGAGGGTGGGGAAACAGTCCTGGATTCACGGTCGATGTAAGACTGAAATTTCAACGATTAAACGCTGTCATTACGATGCGTCCTTTTCTGCTGAATTGTAGAAAATTAGACGATATTCAGCGCTGCTTGCAAGTCCCATTACGACGCGAATCATTAAAATCACCAAGAAAAACACGCAGCAGAGTCTTCTCACCAAAGCTCGCGGCGCAACCGATCTCCCCACTATCTGAAGGAGCAGTTGCAAGTAGCCCCACATTCCACAAGTGTCAGTTTTATTTAACGTTTGTGAAGCGTTTGCAAAACTTCAAAATATTTCGAAGTTTTTGTATATTTTAGGGTTTTTGTAAAACCATGCTTTTAGGTCTTCGCCACATTTACCGGAAACAAAGGCCTATCTTTGACTTCGTGCGAGGGGTGCCGCACATCATATTGAAGTGATCATGCCAAACTTTACCTGTCTGTTTGTACTGTACGAGACCCGTACCCAGGTTTTAAGGTTTGAGAGGTCAAAATGCATTTTTTCGTAAGCAAGAAATTATTTTTCTATCATATGGTAAAAATAAATTTTTCTGGCCACAAAAAATTGGGGGCACTGCCGGGCCTGTATTGTACTGTATAAAGTCTTCACTCCCACACGCAACGTAATAGACTTCCGAATACGTGGCAATAGCAACGAACACACAGGCAGAGGTGGATATTAAGGGAGGCGAACGAGGCGGTCGCCTTGGGTCCCCCTTTTTCAGAGTTGCCATGGTCCCCCATTTAGAGAGTTTCGCACTTAGTTTTTGCATTGTTTTGTTAAAAAAGTTATGAACCACTCTAAAGCCACATTTTAAAGTATTTGAAGCAAGTCACACGTTTTTCAAAATACAGAAAAATTATCTGCAAATGTGCCAACGAGGGCGCTCAACAAATTTGATGTGAAGTTTGTGGTTTTCCACGGGCTCCTAAATCCTAACATCCACCCCTGCACACAGATACATGAAGAAACAGGAAGTTTTTTCTCAATTTTTGCAACTTTTCTCTCAATCTGTAGGAAAAAAACGCTCTTTTTGCAAGCTTTGTTCGTGTCAATTTTTCTTTTTCATCTCATTCTGTTGAAATTTGATCTGGATTTTGTTTCATGTCTTACTGCATCACAAACGTGCTGCCAGCATTTGCAATAGCGGATTGAAACGAAAGGTGAAGCCGTTTTGAACATCATGCAGCATACCGCATCTACCATCGGGTGGTTGACGCAAAGATGCTGTGTAAAAATAATTTTCTGAGTGCACCTCCACGATTTTGAAAGGTTTTACTCAAACAATGTCAATCTGCCACACGTGCAAATTTGAAAAGCGTAATATCCCGGTCATAAATGTGTTAATCTGTCACGAAAGGTTGCATTTTTCCCCTCAATGAACAATTTTTTCCTTGGACTCGCAGACTATAACCTTATCTTATTTCAATCGTTAATACGAGTGACACCGTGATGAAGCCTGTCTTTTTTCAACATTTTAGTGAAACGTTAGGTAAGTTGAAAACCTACTACCAATGGCTTTTTCACGAGGTTGTGTTTCACATGTTGATGACGGCAATCTTTTTGTCGAATCTAATTGCACTGTAGTCACGAACTCATCATCCAACACTCCACAACTTCTTGCACTTCGTCTTCTTCATATTTTGACCGAAATATTTTAATCCACTGCTAGGCCGCACGAGATATCGTGGCAGGTGTTGAGCAGCCATTCGATTGTTTCATAGTCCAGAACCGTCAGGCCATGTGCTCCATGGGAAGGTCGATGGATTGGACAAGGAAGGACAACGTGGTCAGCGGTCTGTTCTTCTGCGCCACACTCACAAGCGGTGTCGGACGTTTTGGAAGTTTTACTCCTGCTTACACAAATGGGTATGACCCTTCTGTGGCCTGTGAGCGTGGTGCGGAAGAACAAGCCGCTTAGCACGTCGTCCTCGAATGTCCAATCCATTGACTTCTCACGGAGTGCATGACCGACGGTTCTGGATGATGAGACGATCGATAGACTGCTCAACACCTGCCCCGGGATCTAGTGCGGCCAAGCAGCATTGTAACAACTCGATCAAACCACGAATATGACACTCACAAGCCGCAGAAGGGACCATAGCCCATTTCTGTAAGCAGGAGCGGAAACGTCCGACACCGGTGCGGAGGCGATTAAGCCGGATCCACCCCGTTTTTGTCAGGAGGGTTGGTACCAATGTCGGGGACGAAAATACGGAGTCTCGTAGTGCTCTCCAACTACTCGGCGATGCGCGAGCGTCCTGTCCAACGTTACTCCGGGGTATTTGAGCTTGGACCAAAAGGGGTTTTGTTGTTGTGGTCAGGGACACACGCAGGAATTTTTTAAGCGGGGGCCTGAAATTTTGAGAAAAATATTTTGCTCTCACTAAAGTACAGGCTACCTTATTTACTATAACATTTATGTTATATTTATATTTTCTATGCTGATTCAAATGTGTGCAACCACCTGAGTAGTCT
>JGI24158J21664_10002767_pt1 | contig 21561 bp, 14 predicted proteins | sample Ectturendosymbi3_FD_21664 | JGI IMG/M metagenome (IMG submission 21664)
CTAGNGTTTCGTGCAGGTCTCGATCAAAAGCAATGGTATTAACGTTGCTTGTATCTCTAAAATATCTTTGTTTGACATCTCTTTTTAATCGAGCTTTGATGTCAGTGGACTTGATCTTGTTAAAAATATGATGCAAATAATGCGTAGCCGTATTACCTTAATTTTTATGCGCAAGTACTGGTAGCATGCTTTTCAAGCTTGGTTTTGACTTGTTTTAAACATTTTGTATGTCTGGGTTTTTTTATTATTTTCTGGGTTTTTTTCAAGGTAAATTCTGAGGTTTTTCTTCATAACAGAGTGGCAACAATGCTTGCATTTCTGCGCGTGTATTTACGACCTCGCGGAGTTTTGCATTGAGCTTCTTTCCGAGTAGTGTCACGAGCGAGTTGTTGTTTGACTGACCGATCGACCGTTTTTTGCAATATGTTTGTCTCTTCATCGTGGTAAGACAAGTTGCCGTTTGTGCTAATGTTCGGTAAACGTTGCCGTTATGCGTTATTACATGCGACGCAAGAGTCGAGGGCAATAAATTGTACAGTGTCACCTTTCAAATCCTCTGCCTGCTTCGTGTCTCAAGCAGCCGTGAGCCTGTGTAATGCGGAACACCTCTGCCTTTTTGTAGGACAGAGTGAATCAGATTCACCAATTGAGCCTATGGTTGCAGAATGAGACACGTCAACAAAGTGGTGCTGTCACCAGGATGTGGAGGTCGTGCCAGGTGCAGCCTTCACACAGAACGTGCGATCGGTGTGGTTCGTTGTAAAAAGGAGGGGATGTTGTTGCAACCTCTCTGGTGGCGTTGCATGGAATGTGTGATTCACAATGAACAAGATGTGTGTGAAGAAAAACACTATACATATGTGGCGCGAACAAGCAATACTAGAGTGATCTCGTCGGCTGATCTCTATTGTTGCTTTCTGCCACAGTGCGAAGCTTTGCGCAGATGCCGCTCGGGATTTCCGATCGGAACAATATCTACCAACATTTACATCAGAAATTTCTTTAGCTTCAGCAGCACATTAGCTATTTACCTTCAGCAGCGATTTTTTGTTTTCGGCAGTGCAATGGCTGTCCTGAGAAGTTGAAGATCAGTCAGCACTAATTGGCTAGGGAACAACATTTTTGGCATACAGAAAAAGCATACAGCCTTCAAACCCTGCAGTTAACCTGCAAATACCAAAAAATTAAGAAAATATGCTACCTGCAGGTTTGCAAAGAGCACAACAGCTGATAATTATGTGGTGTTGTACAGTTTGTACAACGCTTTGCCCTGCAAATGTATACGTGGAGCAAAGGCGCACTGATGCATGAACATAACAATGACGACAACGAAGTTGGCCATCCATTTTATAGTAATCCTATACTGTAACACACACAGATGTTATGAAGAACTGAAAAATCTTGGTGTGAGAGCGATGGTGGCTGAAATCAAGCTTGGGCTAGCAACAAATATTATTTTTACTACCATTGTGGTGTCATTGCTCCCTTGAAAATATCAGTTTACGCAAGTCCGGGTACGTTATTTCATATCCACCACCAACATCCTCTTCTGGCGGATATCCGTATTTACAGGGCACCCGTAGTGTATGTGCTATGTTACACATGTAAGTAAAAATTAAACTCAATTTACTGCATCAGATGCTCATCCCTGTTCCATTTGGTGTAAAGGTTGTTGGTTTTAAAATGTAATATATTAATTTGTTTCAGATTATTATTTACTGTAGTTGAATTCAGGTATAAAAGAAGCAATGGTCACAACCAATAACAATGTGAAAATGGATCTGACTGGGGAAACTCAAAGAAGATTTAACATCTTTGATCAGATCCGTGGTAAGGTAGTTTTCTAGGTTGATGTTGTCAGATCCTGTTTGGTTTGATGCTTTGCTGTGAGTTTGCATCATTAACAATGGTTGGATTGAGGAATATCTAAAATTCTATCAAAGAGGATCAGATTTGATCATGTGAAAATGCCTGTGGGCCAGCATTTTCATCTGACATTTTTCAAGATTAACGTAATACAGACATATTGTTTAGGGTTTTAAAGAAGAAACATTAAAGCAGTGGCTACAGAACAGCCTGAGGATCTTATTTTAAGCCTTATTCGACCCCCACCTGTAAAAACGTAACCTTAACATTAGCCCTATACTGTAACACTATCCTAATGCTAACCTAACGTTAACCCTAACCCCTAAATCTTAACTTAGGAAATTTTGAAAAAAGCAAAGAAAAACTGGTTCCATTAATTGAAACTGCAACCACTATTACGAAAACGAAAGTTGTTAAGCTGAAAGCCAAATTGAAAACCATTGGCACAGTAGACCTATACACATCCACTATGCTACCAGGACAGTGCCACTTGAGTGACAAATTTGAAATTGAGCGTTTTATTCCAACCGCGTCATGTGAGGCGGAGCAGCCAAATAATCAATAAGGTTTCAAATATGAAGATCTACAGGTGGTTCCATAGCCACTTCAAAACATTAAATATCCATTGCGATTGTACACAATGCAGGAAATGCTTTCAGTGATAAGAAATCATTGCTACTTTGACAAAGAAGCGTAATTCAGGCATTGATGGGCTGTATGCAGCATAATCCAAGGCCAGAGGCTTATGAAATATGCTTCTGGGCTGTACTTTGGCACTCCTTGTTTAGATGCTTCCACATCCACTGTTTGCTAGCCATGCTGATCATTGTATAGAAAGACCAAGCTATTAAGTTACTTGGTTCATTGGTTACAGAGGGATTCGTCTTACATCGTTAAACTTAAGGGTTGATGAAAAATTATTTGAAAATGAACTTTATGCCAGTACTTTTTTTGGTAATTCATGTGTCTAAAAATGTCATAGTAACATTTCTGAAGCAAAACATTTGCACTCATTCTCCTTTCGTTGTCAGATATTTCTTTCTTTTATTTTTGTTTGTTTACTAATGGCATAATTATTGTATTCCTAGTGCATTTCTGTCGGTTCAGTGTAGGACAAATTTTAGTAAACTTAACTTAAGATGTCTCAAAGTGTCTATGATGAAATCACCTTGTGAAGCAGATAAGTGTAGTGTACACTGAACTGTGTGGAGTAATTAGACTGGTTGCTTGTTGGTGATCATTCATAAGTCTGATGAAATTCAATTCATTTGTTCTTAGTGCAGCCATTCACCTATTTTAATATGACATGTATTAGATGTTTTGTCTTTTCTTGACATTAAAGAAATTCAAAACATTCATTATCCATACAAAGTTTACATTTGATTTTCTATTTATTTTGTTGTAGAAGGTTGAGTGACAAAATTCTACTAGTTTTCTCTTATGTTGTCATCAATAGTTGTTTGTCTAAAACTAAGGTACAAAACAAGCAATGATTTTATATATTCTGTTTCAGAATTATTCATATCAGTACAGCATTGACATGAATATAGCAACTCTAACTGATTGTATAAATTAAAGAAAAGTTTTTTCTTCTAAAAGGTGTCTTCAAGGTGCAGGTCTTTTCTCTTGCAGGCAAAAATGCAAACAATTTTTGGGATGTAATCGTAATCACAGCAGCTGATGATGTTCAGAAACAAGCTTTTGAAGATCAAATCCATAGCAAACTTTCATGTGGCGAGCTTCCATTATCTCCTGAATATATTGTGGTTGCTGATCCTCCCAGATTCAAGATAGGTATTTAGTGCTAGTATAACAATATCTAAGGAAAGTTGGCTTGCGTGGCTTCCACAAAAATCAGTTCTTTGCTTGTTTTAAAAAGTATTATTCTATACCCAAGGTTTTTGTGTGTACTTGCACCATAAGGATGCATAGCTTAAATTGTTTTCTGTTTAACTATGAATTTGTTTCATGTAATGTTTCTTGAAAAAGTTTGCACTGAGTGGTGTCCTATGAGCTGTTTCTCAAGTCTTAACTTTCATTTTCTGATGAACAAAATACTTGTGTTATAATCTTAGTGTTGATGTTTTTGAGTTACTGATACTTGTCATGTACAGAACAATGGCAAGGTTAGGTTAAGCTTTGACCTCACAGCTTTTAACAGTCAAGGTGAAATGCATAAAAAAATTATCTGTAGTTGAAATTTTTTCTTTTTAGCAGTGGCACACCCAGTCGATTTTTTATAAGTTGACAGCCATAGCAAGAAAGATTGCTGCAATTTTTGTAAGTTGTTAAAGTTTCCAAAAATGTGGACCCAGAGTTTTTGATATGTATTCATTTATAAACAAGACTTGAAGATTTTCTGACCCTGTGCAAAGTTCGTGTTTCTTGGTGATGTGTCAATGGCTTTGAATTTTATTTAAATTATTTTGTACCTGTACGTAAAACGTGTTTGCAGTTTTAAATTTATTAATTGACATAGCAGCCGTAAGCATTGCTTGCAGATTTTAGGAATTTGGATGCATAGTGTTACATGAAATTGATTTCCTCTTAAAAAATTTGCTGATGGATTCAAATTTCTAGTAAGTACTCTCCACAAGGGGGTAAACAAGGAATCAATCTTCAATTTTTTTTGATAGGAAATCGATTTCATGTACCGTTATGCATCTTCAGTCCTAAAAGGTTCTTCAAATAGATTCAAATATGTCACTTTTGTGGAGACTAGTTACTTACATACAGATATGTGCAAGTTTGAATAATTGCAAAAAGAAAGCAGAGCCAGTTGGCTGATTCCTCACAAACTTATAGCAAACCTAGAGCATTTAATTGTTATTGGCACAACAGTACAATTTGCTAACCTTCATTAAATCATAAATGTGTTGATCTTATTAAAATGTGAAATTTGTACCAACATTCTTGCAAGTTACTATCATTCAATTTCAAAATATTCCACTAAATCCAGTTGGCACAAAACAATGTTTTTAAATGCATTCAGTTGCAAGTCAATAGTTTGAAATGGGTAGTTCCATGCTGAGAAGGCTAAAATCAGGTTTTGAAATAAAGTAAAATATTTTTTATCTGATATAAAATCGCTTGGTTGTTTTGTCATTGCTACTAATGTGAAAAAAGTTTTGGAACAAGAGATTGCTTTCTCAATCCACCAAGGGAGTGCTGCACTTAACCATGCACATTGTAGTTTCTGTCACACTTAAAATCATGGTTTATAAATGTGATAGTCTAAATTCTTCTCCTTGGTCTTCTTTCTTTTCGTATCATATTTTTCATCACAGGTGCTCAGAAAACTTCTTAATGCAGTTCTTAGCACGTTCATTAACTGACAGTAGGTCATCACGTGACATGAATGGGCATTCAAGGAAGTGTGGTATTGACACAGCTTTTGGGAGACAGCAGCTGGGGCAAGGTACATCAGCTGTGGGTTCGGAGGCAGCCTATTCTGACACACAAGCAGTTTAGGTGGTCCACTCATTGCAACTGAGTCAGAGCCCTTTTCTAACACCAAGTATTTGTGGTTGGGGCCTCTGAGCTCTTCCCATACAGCAAATATTGTGGCTTCGTTTTTAAGCAGGGGCTACATGTGAGTGAGGAAGGAAGGTGGCATGGGATTTGAGCGGAGCCCTGACTAGAAATTGACCAATCATTGGGTAGCAAGGGTCAAAGCTTTTGCCGTTCACACACCATGTGACTAATTATAATTCTTCTAATTGCTGGCGGAGGGATGTCTGATAAACAATATATGTTGTCAACTTTCGTCAAATGCAGGCAACCAGTGATTCTCCTATAGGACTAGTTAAAGTGCCGAATCCACTTTGGCAGCGTGACAGGAATGTGACCACACTAGGCAGGCGTATTCTGCTCAACTGCAGGAAAGAGCCACAGTACTATAAAGCATAACTGGTGAGTCTGCCCATCCGCAATTAACAGGCTTGGATTTGACCCGTGTAGTTAACATGCTTGGATTTGACCCGTGTAGTTAACAGGCTTGGATTTGACCCCACAGTGTTTGAAAGATAAGGTACGGTCAAGTGTGATGTCTAGGTACTTCGGGTGAAGTTGTGCATAAGTTTTTCGTTCTCCCATTGAATGGAAAGCACGCTCCCTTCTACGAAGGTGAAAGGCACACTTCTCTTTTAGTAGGACTCTGCCAAAGTGATGCTCTGATGAGTTTAATTGTGCAAAAAAAGTTTTTCTTGCCTACTTTTACTGACAGAATTTTCAGTTTTTGTTTGGTGTCTATCAAAGATCCTAAGGCTTCTTTGTACTATGGTTCAGGTAATGGTGGATCCACATTGGTGGCTTTGGAGAAGCTTCAAGAAAAGTTTGGAAAGTCATTCACATCCAGAAAAACGCTTATCATACACGCTGGTGGTTTTAGTCAACGTTTCCCAACAGCAAGCGTATTGGGCAAAGTCAGTACATTTTACTAAGCAATTGTTTAATATCGTGCAGTATGATCACATTGTTGCTGCTTACATACAATGCATTTTCAAGAACCTCATAGTAGCAAAATCATTGTGACCAGAAGTTAAAAAATCGAAACGAATATTTGTTGCTTTATGGCCAGGATTAGAATATTATGCTGGAGCTAGTGTGATTTTGTGGCTTAATCTTAAAATGCCTCTAACCAAACTCCCTGCAAAGTCATTTAAAACCATAATATAGATTGAACAAGCCAAGACGTAAGAAATACCATTGCGATTAAGGTCAGTCGTAAGCTTTGCGAAAAAATCGCCACTAGTTCTCCGGCAATCGTCGCTTTTTTATGTGGATATTTTATTTTGAAAGGGGTTTTGGTTGGCATGCCGCGAACACAGCGACAAATGGCCAACCGGGACAATCGTAGTTATTCTCGGTGAATATTTGCAACTGCAAAGAAGAACACAATCAATTCCGTTACGTTTTCAAAAGGATTTTAATTTACTATCACTGTTTGGCGTTGCATCCGACTTGCAAATTTTTAAGCCCTTGTTTACGGCAGTTTTGATTTTGATCTCATTTGTAATATTGTGAAACGTCACATTTTATCTAATATTGCTCTTCGCATCCCTGTCGAACCAAATCTAAACAAAACGCAAGAAAATTTATAGGGATGCTGAATAGTATCGGAGTTTTGCAAAATATTTTGTAGATTTTTTTCTGCGCTGTATCGCCGGCAAATGCAATAGTTTCGGTTAGCGATTCCAAAACTGCGACATATTGCAAAAATACTCAAAATTTCGCAAATGCTGCATTGTCCAAACTTTATTTTGCCGATGTGATTCAGCTCATTTTTATGAAACTGTGCTGTTCACTTCGGTTGATTTATGTGAAACATTCTAACCCATTCAGACCTAAATGATTTCGCATTTTTACGACCTCACTGTATGTTCTTGTGATGGTTCTGTGCGAAATATTATACTTATTTGTGGCTCCCCATGCGTATCTCCATAAATTTCGTGGACAAAACAATTTGGCCAATCTAATTTTTTGCCCAACTGCGGCTGCCAATTCTTGCTGACATTAGAGGTCGGATTTGCTGTAATCGAAGCGGTGACTTGTGCTCAGACTTGTGTAGCTACATCGGGTAGAAATTATTTGAGAAGACAGCAGCACAGCCCTACGTGCTTGTTCACGTTGTTTTTATTAATTATGCAACCTGTCGATATGAAGAAAAGCGGTTGTCCGTTACAGGCAATTATAGCATAATGTTCTTTTAAAATGGAAGCTATGGTGTTGCTGGACGTCGATCTTGATGAAAATTTTCGAACTTCCAAAGTAATTTACACCTAAATATTTTTAACAGGCACTCCGCGATTTTTTAACCTTTTCTCTTACTTTAACTAAATTACTGTACGTACCCTTAGTCCATACAAAATATATTGATATGATACTTTGTACTAATGTTAGCATTCTGGTTCTTNCTTTATGGTGTAATGTAGCTCTGCTGCTCTAGCACGCCTTAGCATTCGTTTCACTAAAGAAAGGATTAGGCGATTTGTTACCGAAAAGTGTTGTAGCACATGGTTAAAAAGAATCTATCAGTAGATATAAACACACCACTTCATGAAGATGCACAGTCCATGTAGTTGTTGCATCCGGCTTCCCAGGCTTCATTGCATGGTCAGAGCAGCTGCCAATTAGATGCAGCTCCATGCCATGTATAAAGACTTGATCCGACGGGCACAGGCTGGATGCCTAAATGTTTTTAGCACATGTAGCCTATTGCTCAACGTTTGAAATGTCCGCCCTTCAATCAGCAAGTTGGGTGTCAATTCACCCCTCAACCCGAGTGACTTGCTGCAGCGCCTGGCATCTGTCCTGGTAAAATAATAGTGAAATTTATTTCTTACATTAATGGCTGTAAGTCAGGTAATACCTAGGTAGTTGGTAGCAGACCGAAATGTGATTTTTTGCCATAAGATACAAATGATACATTTTCTATATCTCGCTAATGTCCACGAGTTTTGATCCAGTTTCAACCTGTCTTCTTTTGCCTGCGTTGTTGATCTGACTCTTTAAAAGGCCATTGAATGATGAACAAGCTGCGAACTGAATCTACCAGAGAAGTTGTGGATCCAGCTGCCAAAAACGTAATTCTCGTGTTAGTATATATTCGGAATAAAAAAAGATTGCGTCAATTTTAGGGGTCGTACAGTAAAAGCGCACAGCGGGAATGTACTACTTTTTATTTGGCGAAGGCTTTCACTGCTTTTCCAACGAGAGAACCAAACTTTCACATGTTGGAGGTAAAGTTGGCGTCGTACATTGATTTTCCTTCAAAAATCGACTCTGGTGGTGTTTTTGTTTGCTGCTCTGACACGCTTGAAGTTTACAACGACTGTGGAATCAATTGGAAATTTCAACAAGCAGGTGCTATGCATTTGTGGATTGAGTCGTGGTGTTTGGCCATAGAAGTAACTCATATAAATTGCGTGTGGCACATTTTTCATTACTGGTGCACTCGCTGGAAATGAAAAAAACAAGTACGTGTTTCGCAGCTCGGTACATGTTTCGACCAATTTTGGCTGGGGCGGTTTGCAGAGTAAGAACCGTGCTGAATTGAACTACAGCATTTGCAAGCGATGTGTGATATCTTATCCAAGTTCGGTCGTTTCGCGAAGATCTCATTCACCTTTGTACGTACTTTGCCGCTGGTCACCCGATTTTATCCGATCCGAATTTTAAGGAGGCGTTGTTCCTGTTGTTTACAACCGGCGTTAAGTGGGAAATCTTGAACCTCGTTTCTTAATTCACATTGACGCGAAGATGCAGTGCAGCGAAGACCTGACGGCTATTTACTCATGTGTGTGTTGCAGGTATAACAGGACTTGCGCATCCATCTTCAATTGAGATTGGCACCACGCACGGTGTTTACCTGCTGCTCGAGCAGTCTTCCCTGCTGGTGAAGTGTAAGAAGTTCTTACACAAGCCGTCTGCTGATCAAATGCAAGCTGTTGATGGGTGCATTCTTCGCTTTTCCGATACCAGCGGCATGAAAGAGTGTGTTGCCACTGACAGTGCTTTCTTCATGGCCCCTGACGTTTGCAACACTCTGTTAAATTTCTACAAACGCTCGAAACCGCTCAAGTGCGAAATAGATGCGTATGGCGACTTTTTGCAGGTTTGTTCGAAAGAATGGCTAGCAGGTTTTTCTAAGTGTTTGAAGCGTATATAGGGCTAAGAAGTTTGCTTTTACGTCAGATTGTTGGGTTGCTCTTGTTGCAGCGCTACGATTTTTTTCTAAATGTGTTGTGCTTCCGTAGAAAGCAACGCTAGTTTCGCAAATTCCAATTAAACCATACATCCGTTTTCGTGGACAATTAACTTGATTGGAGCAAAACGTTAGAAGTATGCGTTCAACCGTGCCTTTGAAGTATGCGTTCTTTATTTCAAATGCCAAATTATGCAAATTTTAAATTTTCAATTTTGTCAATCCATTTCGGAATGCAAAGGACTGCACTGTCCGTTGGTGTCTTCCGGTTCCTGTTCACGCCCAGAACAAATCTGAAGCGTTACTTGACAGCATGGCATTTCATCAGTAGGAAGTATCTCAAAAATGTTTTTTTTGTGTAACGATAAGCGATTAGAGCCATCTCGGAGGAACAAGAAAGTAAGAAATTGATGCAAAATACCTACGCCTACAGCAAATTCTTACCAAACTTCCGTACTCTGGCTTGCTTTAATCGATTCTTTGTCGAAGCCCACAGCACCTACTTTTAGGTATCAAGAACGCAACTTACAAATTCAAAGCCCATATCTTGCAATCAGTGTCCCTCCTAAGAAAATTTTAGACTGAGCAAATGTTTGTTTTAGTGAGCATGAACATTTTATGTCTGAATTAGCAGAGTTCCAAATTAATTGCAAACTTGGTGAATTATTCAATTAACTATAAAATGTTATGAAGATACGAACAAATGCACATTTACTTCAGATAGCATCTAAAAGAGCTGTGCGATATGCTCAGAAGCGTTCGGCTTGTGCCATAAAAATTTAATGATTTTTTACTTTTAAATTTGGATTGCTGCAAGTGCGTAAGAATGAGCTTTCACTGCGCAAATGATCTGGTGGTATTGCGCAGTAGCGCATCTCATAGGGAACCTTGCTTGCAATGTAAAATAACTGAAAAGCAGTATGTTTTGAACCGCTTTGCAAAGACGCACCCCAGCTGCTGAAGTGGTGCATTTTTGAAGACCTAACAAGCGCCACCAATTTCTGCTCAAATTCAACGAACAATCGGTAAAACTGCGTTCACTTGAAGTGCCTTTTAAAACTAGTTACGTTCTTGAATCGTGACAGCATTTTAGCGCTACCAACACCTGCTCCTATGCTGATTCACGTGACCAGCCGATTTCACCGAACCATGGCAGTCAACCTTGTTTTTATTATGTCGTCAAAGAACCTTACAGTCGTCATCACTAACTCAAGCATAGAAATCGTGTCAGCAATATTGTGTTGAGTCCGTCAATCGTCACGGCTGTTGCGTATTATCGTGAGCGTACGTCCCCCAGAGTCTAGACAGTTCTTTTACACTCTACTTCCCTTTTCACGCTCCGCGTAACGTAAAAATGTTAATTATGCAGCGTCGACAGATTTGTCGAAGTTACGAATAAAAGACCCAAGTTCGTCTCATTTTTTCCTCACTTTTATATGAGAAATTTTACAGCGAGTATTAAAGACTTTCAACCGGCTGCAGCGAGTAACACTGGCACCTCTTCCGCAATTTCTTTTTTCTGCTACACGTCCAATATCGTTCACACAGGCTCTGGGAACCGAAGCTGGTTGCTCGTACACGAGCAACACGCGAAACGTTGTGAGCGAAAGCGCCTCCCTGGTGCAGACGAGGAAGGATCTCTTCAACACTCTTCGCGGCACGCAGCTGCACGTCGTCGCTCTCTTGCCGAACCCGGCTCTGGGCGAAGGGCTTACGTCACGTTTCTACCACTTCGGAACATCGGCAGAATATTTGCAACTCTTCACGAGCGACATGCACCTCGCGGAGCTTGCGGTAACCGAACCACTGGCTTTCTGTGCTGGGACGCCTTGCAAGTACACTGCTTGTGAAACTAGCAGCCCTGGAAACCAGGTAAAGTATGTGCCGTGTACTTCATATTTATCGACTACTTTGCATCGATACGCCTGCAGGCGTTCATGTGATATTGGCGAGTTTCACGTTACAGTATCGATTTTTTTCATTGCCTGTTAAATTCCAAGAAGACTGTCGCTACCAACTTCAAATTTGCTGCTGACTAAATATTTTCGATAGTACCGGACGATTTTTGCCACTAGGCGTTAACATAATCTACCCAAGATTTGTAACTGTTTGTAAGTCGGATAACCGCATTGGTTGCTGGAGTGCACTTTAAGAAGTTTTAGATTGCCAGGTGCCTTTTATTCACGAAGTTCTTCAAAATTAGCCATATACCGCCTAAAACATTTTGACTAACTGCACTTCTGTGAGGCCTGAGCTACCAGCGCTCTTAGCAATGTATATATAACCTGCATTTAAAAGTGTAAATTCTTGTTTGTCTGGAGGAAGTCAAGCTTGGGTAAGCACTGTTTAGTTACATAAATTTTTCCATCTAAATGATTGCTGCTGCCGCGGTTATGTTCAAACATCTTACTTTACCCACTGAAAAGCAGTGACGCTTTTCATAAGTTTTCTACAGTTTCTTTTTTTTATTCTGAAAAAAAAAATTATCTCTTCCAAAGCCTCGCAGTTATTTATTTTTTTAACTCACCATATATATCAGCACGGTTCAAAATTGCGTCGCAACAAATTACCGTTGTTTGGCTTTCGTGGAGTGCTGGATAAATGTGTCACGTTTTTCACAAGGAATACCCAAGAAGTTTTTTTCTTTACTCACCTTCCCCTATTTGATTCTTGGGGATAGTTACACTCCAACCAGTCACGGGGCTGCATTTGCGGAGTTCTTCAGTTTGGGGGAAACTAGAATACCTTTCAGTCATCAATATTCTCACGTCCACTCTAATACGGAGTGGTGGCGCGTGACAGGGGTTCCAACTACAGATCAAATAGTGTGTCTCAGGACAGGCTGGGCTCTTGCCTAAGTATAGGGAACCGATAGATAGATGGGAAATATTTCGGAGCACGTGCAGCAGAACCTGGCCCTAACTGGCATTCCTTTCGCCCCCAAGTCTGATCTCATTTCCCGTACTACGTTTTGGGTGACGTACTGACGCCACGGCATCGATAGATGTAACAGAGTACAGACGACGTCAGTTTCTGACCAATGAACGGTCAGATTAGGGAGTTGTCAAAGCTTACGTGCTTATATGTGTGCGCCACTAACATTCACATGAAATTTTGCATCGCTGGATTAATGCTTTCAATCGTCGTCCCTTGCATCGTTTACGTTCTGTTGTTGCACGGCTTCATGGCCAGAAGTTTTGATTCCAAAGCGGCCTTTTTCACTTCAGGTAACCGCGCAAGATTCCACGAACGCTCTGGACGAGGTCAGCGGCGGATTGATGGGTAAGATCGAGGGCAAGAAACCTCTAGCTCACGTGCCGAAGATCACGGCGTGCGTCATGAACGCCTGCGTTACGGTGGGCGAGGGTTCAGTCCTCGAGTACTGCAGGTTGCGCGAGGACGTGTCGATCGGCAGCGGTTGCATCGTGAGCGGCTGCTCGCTCCCGCAGCGTGCCACAGTCCCCCCGGGAACAATACTCCACACCGTGTCTGTTGACGTCGCTCCAGATTCCCGCGCTTACGTCACTGTTGCGTTCGGATTCAACGATGACATGAAATTAGCCGCGCCGAGGCAGAAAGCGCCTTCTGTGGTCACTTTGCTCGGCACGCTTCTGCAGAACCTACTGACAAACGCCGACCTTGTTTTTCGAGGAGTCGAAGGGGACTCGGTCAGTCTGTGGCGCGCTCGGCTCTTTCCGGCCCGGCCCACTATGGAAGAATCAGCAGATGCGACTTGCGGTTGGGTGCGTCGCGCCGCTGTGTGCGCCAAAAGAGGATTACAGTTATCGTTGCCGGACGAGGGAGTGGCGCTTTATTCTATGGCGGACATTCTGCGCTGTAAAAATGTAAGCGCGATGATCGATTTTCGAAACCTTCTTGCTGCGGAAATCAAGCGCACCAGAAGCAATGCAGATTTTCTCCGACTTTGAATCAATCGCCTTACCGCCCAAAACTTGTTCATGGCAGAACTACGGTCAGAAGTTATGGGGAATGTGAAGTCTTACAAGAAGCTGCGGTTAGCAGCTTGTTCAGGTTGTGCTATCGTATTGAAGTGATCAGTTTTTACTGAAGCCTTTTTACTAACTTTGTGCAGTTACCAAGTGACAAAGTAGAGTACGCACTACTGTAGAAAGCAAAGTCCTGTTTCAAGCTGCATTTTACATTTCCGTAATAGCATAGTTCATTTTAAGTGACATAGCAGTTCATTTTAAGCGACGTCTATTACTGTCGGAGCTGTAGGTTTGCTTTAATTTTTTATTTTAAGTGCCAGAAGCCTATATGAGTATTGTTGCACTACATGGAGTTGCGTCTGCGCTTTTCATGTCAGTGCTTGCTTGGACCACGCGTTTGTCTCAGAGTTCTCAGAGAACAAAACTTACGAACGCATTTGGTGAAGTTTCGTTGTTTGATAAAATTCTGTTTTTTACGCCTTATCTTCCATTCACACTGCACAGGCAGGCAATACCTTCTCGCTGCATCATTTAAACAAAATTGGTAGATTTTGCGTAGTTTTGATGCAAGCTTTCGTTTGTGTTTGGTGAAATCTCTTGCATTGCTGGGCCACGTTAAGTTGTTGCGGCAGGAAAGCTGCTCAGTCGTATTTCAATTGCTGGATGTCACTTGCGTCCGCTTACTATGATAAGGCAAACGCGTGTTGCTTTCAAGGAAAAAGTTATCGACCTTCATTTTTCGGCAGTGTACCCAACACACCACAGGCTGCAAGTCAGACAAATTACAATTATACGAGCTATTATGTAGAATACACTGTAGTTACGAGTGAGCACTTGGCCTAACTCGCAGGGACTTTGTCTTAAAATGAGAAGCATTTTCACACTACAAACTGTGTTATACGTCTTCATGTTCGATATTCTCGCAAAATCAGATGAGTGGGAACATTTGTGTGAAATGGTCCTATGCCGGGTATTTGATTTAGTTGGTAAGTGGCATTAAATCGTTTTCTTGTAACTTGCATGCTTCCGTTCATCTCGACAGTTCTCAATCTTTTTTGGCCCATGGACTATCTTTACAAAAAAAATCCAATGGGCCACTTTGTTATGCTGACAGCCGTCATGAACTAGTCCAAACTGTATTGCACATAGGTCAGTGAACTCAGAAATATTTTATCAAAGACTTATGGAACACTCTGTGGACCACTAGAAATTCCTGGTGGAACGCTTGTGGTCCACCTGGACCATGTTTAGAGTCACTGGTTCAGCTTAAATAAATTGGTGAGATATAATAGTCAACATGCATAAAACTTGGGGATTTGCCGTCATGTGATCTTTCGATCCACAAATGTTGCGGATTGAAGTACTAGAGCTCACGTCCAACGTCAGAGCAAACTTCTCGTAGTATGACATCAAAAGGTGAATCGCTTTTGTGGTTGCACATAGCAAAACTATGCAAATTTATGCAACGGTGCTAAGCATTATAGCAACCGTGTTGGCGCCATCCGTGCGTGATGTGCTCTTTACTAGTATCACATATCTATGCTTGTGTTTCATCAAAGTAATCGTGTTAGCGCCGTTTAGCGTATGCTTTTCTATTATCGCCGCATACCTATTTTCTTGTTCTTTCATGATCTGTGTGTTACTTGCTACTGCCATGGATGCATGCTTACGGCTATACTGCATTGTGTGTGGAAGTAAAGACGTTATGCAATGCAGAATATCAGTGGCGGACTTTCAAGGTGTTCAATGAACACCTGGAAATGAAGAAAAAAATCAAAAAATCGGTTTTAGGGCATTCGTTAGCGGTTAATGCCAAGAACCGCCTTTATTTGTATTGTTTTCTCAGGTAGCGGATACGTTTTATTACACGGCCGAACGATTTTTGCTTGTCTACTCAAGCATGACTGCAGGTTGTTCAAGAACACCCAAAGTTAAATAAATAAACAAAGAAAAGAAAAAAGCCAGTGGAGCCAAACTATAGCGCTTTTGAAACAGTCAGGATGTTCACCTTGCCTGTTGAACAACGTGGTTGCTTCATGTGTTTTGCTAGCATTTCCGCTTGATCTGTACACAAGTAAGCTGTGCGATTGGCAGGATTCCTTGTAGTGGACTTAGCACAGATGGGCTTTGCTTCAGGTTGCAGTAGCCTACTTTGGCTAGGTAGGTGTTTTGGTTTGTCTGTGTTGATTACTGTAACAGTTTGGACGATATTTAAAATGAGAATGCACGAAGCTGAATATCACTGACTTAAGTAGTGGTGCGATGCGAGCCTACGCTCACGTGCAAAGTAGTCTAACGCTAAAATGTGGAATGTTGATAGCAGTCGAAAAACGGATGCTTCCTAACACGTGAGCCAGTAGATTAATTTGATGATTCTGTGTCGAAAATGCTGTTTTTCACATCAGTGAGTGCAATTGAAAAGATTGTGTCACGAGAAATGAAATACAGTAGAATTTGCCTAATTCGTCATCTCAAGGGGATTAGAAGAAAGTGACGAATTATGCAAACAGGTGAAAACTCTATCATAGAAGCTCGTATACTTTATCATAGTAACTGGTATACATAGTGCTATTATTTGCAGTAAAATGCAAGTTTATGACGTTATGGTTGAATACAACAATTAATTCCTCTGCACAATCTCGACCTTTTAAATCTTTAATAAACTTTTCCGCTTTCTCTCAATGGGTAGTCGGGTCGCGCTTCGAACCTCGTGTACAAATTCGATAAGCAAATTGTGAGGTCCAACAATTCTCAGATAAAGATCCTTAATTTTTTCGAATTCCCATACGTACTAGCTGCTTAGACATCAAAAGCGAAACTGCACATGACGAATTAGACGAACAGAAATGTACACAAAAGATAGGGATTCTGCCGGGACCGACAAAAAAGTGACAATTAAGCGAATTGACGAATTAGACGAGTTCTACTGTATAATTAACTCTTGTCCGTGCTCGATGCTGTCGACGTTCCAGCGTAGGCCCGCGTGTGGTTTGATTATTATGATCAGCTGTCAACCTGTTCAAGTGTTTGAATGGCGTGTGGCAGGCGACAACAACGACGGCTGGTGAACCTTCAGTTTTGCGCTGGGTGCGAGCCTGGTGAACACCCTACCAAAATGGCCACTGACGCCTACAAACCGTAAATATTGAAATCAGCTATAGGTTTGAATCTCTATGGCTGAAATCAAACAGATAAATTTGCTCTCGATTTCCCAAAAGCGGAAAGAAAGTTTTACGGTTTTGGAACAGTGATTCTCTGCATACCGGTGGGGTCGTTGCGCTTTTGTTGGAGTAAATATTGAACTTACCTCTCGCACGTTCAGATCCCTTTTTGGATGATCGTTTCCTACGTCAATCGTCGATCTTTCGGAAGTGCGGTTGCGCAATTCCCCAAATATTTTGCATTGAAAGGATTCGACTCATCCGCTTCGCTCTCTATATTGTTGCATAGTATGCGACCCCTATAGGGTGGCATAGTTATGCTTTGGATTCAGCAGATATTATTAGTTCGTGAGTTCTCATTACTGAATCAAGGTTCGTACTCGCAGAAACTTCGTCTGGTTAACAAACCCTACTAAATGCCCACCTACAGTTTATTCATCAACAGTTCATGCTAAGGGAAATATACACCAGAAGAATGTATGACTTTAATTTTGGTATTTTATTAGTCATAACAGATAGATGCAAATAAAACAAAAATGGGACTCACCAAATCATGATCATCTCATAATATTCAAGCACTTCTCAACGTATTACAACACTCACATGACTCTCATATTATCAATTCTGGCCTTATGTGATGCGATAAGGAAATCAACAATCTATTCGGATTGGTTCCCCTATTCAAGCATAGTTCACGAGACGTATGAAGCTTAATTTCCTATGCTTCAGTAGTCTTCATTTCATACAACCACTCAATTGCAATAAATATCATATGAAATATTTCACTCAGGAACGTCATGTATTTTAATGACTACATTCAATGGATGCATATGCATTTAATCTGATAAACACTGATATGATACTGACAAGTTCACTTTTCACTTCTAACTAGTCGCGTTTCGTTCTGAGAAGCAAGTATCGCGTGTTCAGGCGGAAATTTATCATTAGTCAAAACTTCGGGTGTTGCTGTTTTTAGTCGAAAGTAGGTTCAGTCAAGAGGGTTGATTCGGAGAAGAATCAAAGTAGTGTTGTGACCTCTACCGAGCTGGGTTCGACCCAAGCTGATTACAAAGGGATGTAATCGACATGCCAAGTAGGAAACGGGTGCGCACTAAAGTGTACACGCGTGTAGAAATGATGTAAGTGATCTCACCCAAGTGTGGCTTGGCCACGGCGGCGTAAAAAGGAGCATTGCTGACTTTCTATACGGCATCCCGAGGTAGTAGCGGAAGAAGGTAAATCCTTCAACGGCGAAGAGAGTAAACCAATTGACTGGACTTGGACTTACACAGCAAATTAGCAAACATAGAATTTAGCCGTAAAAAGAAATAAGTTTAATCCTGAACATCTGCAGTATCTTGCCTGACAAAACTATACTAGTACAATACAACTTTTATAAATCAAACTGGCAGCACTTCACTTTCACAATTCTGACTTTCACAAAATACTCTGACAGAACTTCATTCGGACAAGCCAGTTTTTCCTGACCATTGCTGGCGCTTAGGCTCCCGCAACGGCTTAGCCGCAACCCCTGGGAAACGGCGGAGTGAGTCAAAGAAAGACTGACTTTTCGCCCGAATGTGGCCGTATTTATACCTGAAGCTGCTTCAGATCGTGTCAACACCTCTCTATTTCAAGTGTTCTAATTGGCTGCTTCTTGTTGAATCCTCCAGTGATTGGTCATTTTGATGAGTTTCTGGTACTTTCGGTGCTCTGTTTGCGTCAGGGTTTCTCCCTTCTGAACTTCAGTTCGTGTCCCTTTTGCGCATTTCCTATCATGTGCATTTCCTGGTCGTGTTTGTCCATTAGGTAATTGTCTTGTGACTTCTGCTGAAGTTTAACTGCGTTTTCACTAAGGTGACTTGAGGTTAGTGTCCTTAGATAGCAGTTTCTAGTTAAGTCAGCTGACTAATGATCAATTTTGATTGGTTACAGCCTTTCATCGTTGTTCTAGCTTCCTCAGATTTGAGGGTCTTTCAGCAAGATTATTTTCTGTACAAAGACGAGTTGTTTCAGGCAAAACTTGCCTGTAGCAATATTGACAAGCGTCAGGGTCGACTGCCAAAGCTGCCGGAGTTCCGAGAACAAGGATATTTAATTGCTGTTTCTGTTGGAAAGTATGCTAGGAAACAAATTTATTAAAAGATCTTTCGAGAAAACAACTGAAACACCATGCAAAGGTCGCTAAGAAACTCTTGTGTATTAAAAAACGCAAAAAAAAATTTGAATGAAGTACGAATTAAGTAGGGCTACTGGCCATTTCGTCTCCCCGGCATGTGTCTCCTGAGGGACTTTAGTTGCGGCCTTATCCTCATTGCCTCTATCCCATAGATTTGCTTTTCTTGTGTGTGCACTCGAGTCCTGCTCGGGTTGAAATTTTTTGTCTGCTCCCACCTGCAACCGTATTTTTTAAGCCCGCGCTACACCCGCAGAAATTTGAAAAATCTTGCCTGCTCCCGCACCCGCAGATTTCTAATCCTACCCGCACGCCCTCCCAACACGGACTTTTTCCGTCCCAAACCTGCACCTGTCACTGTGTGTTTGAAAACCACTAAAAACTCATGCGGTGTGTTTCATCGCTAGTGGCAATTTATTCAGTGGTTCATTTCAAAGCCAACAGAAGCTCTTGAAAAATGCTGTAAAGTAAAAAAATATTGTCAACCTTCAGCGCTTCTTTCTCAGAGCATTGTTGAAAAAGAGTATGTTGCTCACTCACGAACTCTTTTACATTTGTTCTCTGCCCAGGGACGCCGGAACGTCGGTTGGGCAAGGGGGGGCAGAAAAAAAGTTGAGGGCAATATAAATTTATGAAAACCAAAAAAATTGTTACCAATTATCAGGCCCGTAGGCTAATTAGGAGGGGCGCAGGGGGCTTATACTCCCCTGAAAAAAATGTTCCCCTCCCCGGAAAAATGTGTTGGACATAGTTTAAAAAATGGCCTCTCTCAGTAAACTCTTCGCCTCCCCTGGTGTTCCAATCTAGTTAGGGCCTGCCAATTATGCTTGCTACAGTTCAACAATAACGTTGACTTCAATAATAATAAAACAAAAGACAACTTGTTTCAATTCGATCTTGATAAATCATATAATTACCTATGAAAAGACACTTTTGCCCCTGTTGTCCCTCGTTTGAAAGGTCAGGGATTCAATGCCACCGCTCTCCGACATCCCTGCTTTCAGCTATCAGCAGTCACTGTCTCGCTATACCTTCCAAAATGTCTGCGTTCAAGAGTCATATGCGACAAAACGCCTAATATCGTAAAATTGTGGAGCCTCTGGGGCTACGCCTATGCCTGCAGGCAAGGGAACGGACATGAGTGAACAGCAAGTTCAAGCACTGCATCAGTGGGGTAGCCAGCCCAAAAATTTGGAGTGCCAAAAAAATTGGGAGGGCCAAAATGTTTGATTTTAGGCAAATAACACTATTTTGTTCAGAAAATCGCCTCCCAAAGCACAAAATGACTATATTTTCTAAACATTTGGGGGGACATGGTCCCTTGGCCCCCCCTGGCTACGCCTATGCACTGCATGATACCAGAACAGTGAACCCAGGTCTTGTGCAGTGTGAGTGTCATACCGGCAAATGAACTGTCATTGCAAGAATTAAATGAATTAATCGGAATTGAGCTGCTGACGTCAAAATTTCTAGAAAGTTTTAGTTCTTAGTCCCAATTTCCAGAGAGGCGCAAATGCCCGTTTTAACCCCGGGGCAGATCCAGCCAATAAGGTTAGGGGGAGACTTCAGCAATATTTGTTAGTCAAGTCTCATTACGGGTTCACTGCTTTAAGATGAAGTATACTTCGCAACACTTCTGTGACAAAACAATGGATTTAGAGTGGGAGCTATCGCCCCTCCAAGATTCGCCCCTGCGGACGCCCATGGCTTTGATGTACCACCAGTTAAAACTGTTTCCTTGAGTTAAGTGCAAAAGCACACCCAAAGTCACAATAGTCATTCTTTACGCATTGACAAGTTTAGCAACAATGTTGCCCTCAAAACTATTAACAGAAATTATAGAAAACCATTCTAAATGTTATGTGTGCGCGAACAGCTGCAATAAATTTGTTTCAAATTGATCTTGATAAATCATGAAATTACTTATGATACTGGTATGTAAGCGCACCTGTGGGGAACCTGCGGTCCGCGTGAACGTTTGATATGGCCCGCATCAGAATTTTCGTTACCCAAGTTAGAGTACAACATCGCGTCAAAACGAAGCTCCATGATAAGCAGGTACAGATAGTAAGGCACGAGTGTAGTCACGCTTCCTCAAATTTATTTAAAGGTAGAATGTGTGGGTGAAATTAATTGATTTTATGCGGCCCGCCTGCAATAGCGCACAATANTAATGTGGCCCGTGATAGTGAACAGGTTCCCCACCCCTGTTGCAAGTGGACAGAAAATGGAAATATGAAAATCGAAACATNTTGTTTCAGACTCAGATCTACGTAGCGATGAGAATAGACCTAGTTAACCAGAAGAGCAGTGGCAGAAGAACNTCAAGAAGTAGCATTGAAAAACACGGTAGATGAGATGGCTGACGCTATCACTGTAGGCAACGATATCGGTCTCTGGTCAGCCACTATACCGGACGAAATGCAGAAATATTGGTTGAAAAATGAAACAGGTTCTCTTTGACATTGTGATGAAAAGTTACTTTCAAGCCATGATGTTCCTCAACACAGAAAAGAAACTCGCCAATGGAAATGCACCACAAAGTTTATTCCTCACCAGAACCACAACGGCGAACTAGTTGACAGAAGCTGGCTTTGTTTATCCTTCACAAACTTGCATTTATTGTTTTACTTGTAGACTGATGTGCGCGGATACGGCAAAATGTGCGCATTTCCTTATTAGAAAAGGAATCTTCGACTGGAA
>JGI24158J21664_10002768_pt1 | contig 21561 bp, 13 predicted proteins | sample Ectturendosymbi3_FD_21664 | JGI IMG/M metagenome (IMG submission 21664)
TTAAAGCACCAAATTTATACAATTTTTCTAAATTTTGTGAAGGTGCGAGAGAAAAAATGTTGGGGTGTCACCCTCATTGCCACAAAAATGTCATCTTGCCCTAAGAAAAGTACAAGTCGTGTTGCTTGGTATAAACCAGTGGTTCCCAAACTTTTTTGTCAGCGCAACACTGCAAGGTTATTTTAAGTGGACAAGGAACCACCTCCGCCAGAACTGCCAAGTAAACATAAATGGGAACCACTGGTTTATACCAAGCAACATGACTTGTACTTTTGTTAGGGCAAGATGACATTTTTGTGGCAATGAGGGTGACACCCCAACATTTTTTCTCTCGCACCTTCACAAATTTAGAAAAATTGTATAAATTTGGTGCTTTAAACTTTATAAAAGTTGAAGAGAGACTGGATAAAGCAAAAGTTCTTACAAATGTGCTGCTTTTTCGATTGATCGAGCCGAGCACCTTGAAACGAAAGTCAATGTGAGCTTTTTCTCGTGTGTCCAGCTGCTTTTTTTTAAAAGGCGTCTTGACAATGCCCTGCAAGACAAAATGGTTTTTACGACTTTTCACCCCGCTAACGCGGTCGAGACAAAATGCTCAGGAAACATAAATCTACAGGGTGGTCCAGATTTTTGTTGTACAGACGGCGGAGGATCCTTTAATGATGGGCAGCAGCATACAAACGATTTTTCTGTCAACCAACTTCATGGATGATTTTGTAAAACTGTTGGTATTGACAATTATGCTGATTATTTTGTGTTGCATTTTGTGAAATCGGGGCTTGTCCGTTCGATGCAGCCCATTTCTCTAATTTGCTCGTTTTTTTATGAGAATCCAATTTGTTTTTCTCACGCACATCTGTTTATAAAAGGATGCGACGAAAAAATTATACAGCAATATTCTGCAATAACACCTTGTCCCTTGTTTCAACCCACTCCAAACAGCTCTTATTTTCAATTTTACTACCACAGAAACGCGAAGATTTTCAATGAGTGTTTCCACAATATCATGTGGTATATTGATGTTTTTAGCATTGATAGGTGCGACTTTGACTAATTAAAGTCTTTTTCTGTTTCTATCAGGGGCGTACCGAGGTTAGGTGACGCCCGGGGTAAGNAACAAGTTTGGCGCTCTCATGTTCGAATCTTAGGTCTTTCGGGAGTAAATGTACTGTATTGAAGAAAGTACTTGCAACATTTTTGGGAGTTTTCGACGCCCCCAGTGATTTGACACCCAGGGCATTGTGAGCCCCTTGCCCAGTGGCGTAGCCAGCCCAAACATTTGGGGGGGCAAAAAATTTGGGAGGGGCCAAAATGTTTGATTTTAGGCGAATAACACTGTTTTGTTTGGAAAAACGCCTCTCAAAGCACAAAATGACTAGATTTTCTAAAAATTTGGTGGGGGGTGCGTGGCCCCTTTTGCACCCCCTGGCTACGCCTATCCCCTTGCCCTCCTCTCGGTTCGCCCCTGATTTCTAGCAATTCTAAATTTTTCTTTTATGTTGATATTTGCAGGAATCGCCCAAGTTGAATACAAATCGTTGGCTGGGAATTGCTCCTCGAGGACTCCGTATCGATGGGTATCATTGTTATTGTTGCAATTGCTTAAAACCTTTATTGATTGAAGTTTTCAAATGTTGGCTTGACAAAGATTTGCGTGTTCAGCGACTTTAAAGATAATTTATTTTGAATATTTTGAAGAGGTTGCTTTTCCGCTGAAGAAAAACTGACTACTATAGTGCCTTTTTTTAATTTTATTTCAAACCCATGAAGCAAAGAAATTAATTAATCTAACACAATCAAGTTTTGTTTTTAGCAAGAATTACCATTAAGTGTACAGCACACCTTTTACAGTTATAAACCAACTTTTTACTAATTGATAGTGCTTGCTCAGCTGTATAAAAATATTTGCAAGTGGCTTGGTCAATGAAATACTAATGATTTGAGAGATTTTACGTTAGCTGTACTGCGGTTTACTTTTCTGATAATCAAGATGTTGTTTGATTTTAGTACTCAAAATATATTCGAATATATATTTGAAGCAAAGGTCAAAGTGCATCGCGTAACTGATAAAAATTTTGCTTGACTTAGTGAATTAATATGCTCTTTACAAATTTTAGTACATTTGTACCATTACTTTTGGCTTCATCTCTCGAAATATAACGTCTCCTTCAAAAATCGCACCAATTCCACGAAAACCTTATTCTAGTGAACGGTGATAACCTGTTAAAGATTCACATTGCAGTGATCACACGATACTTGTTTTCCTGAAAACAACTGCAAGAATCCTTTCATTTTTGCTAAATAACTTTTTGCCTCGCATTGGGTCTTCCCAAATCAGCAATTTACTAAAGGACTACCTGAAATGGTTTGTGTGGTCTCATCATCTTGCTAGAGTTCACATTGCTTAAACTCTTCCAGGTCGAAAATATACTCTGCGTGTTTTAACGGCAAAAAGTATTTTAATACGAATTAAAATTGACCTTATGCGAAGCCAGTGATGCAAAACAAAATAGCCAACATTTTATTGACGCTTCAAACAGCATACAGGTAAACACATCGTTCTATCAGATATACGTAGCGATCATTGCATTCAGGCCTACAAAGAAGAATCCTGTTCCCGTCATTTTGTTCAAGCGGTGGAAGTTTCTGCGGCTAACTCGATCATAATTTCTGAATACGTGCAGCAAGATCTTCTGCCAGTGAGTTTACTGTTTACTGTAACAAAGCGTTTTTGCAAAGCAGTGACGTTTCGCTCGCGGTGTGGTGATAGTGACTATTTTGCAATTATGATCTTTCTTGGATGACGCGAGGTAAATTCTCGTGTTGGTCTGAAATGTAATGAATGGAGTATAGTAACCTCTCTTGCATCAGCTCTACACAGATCATTAAAATGATTTATTTTTCTTACCAGTAAAAGGAAGCCGAACATCACAAGCAGAAGTGATTGTTGGCTTTACAACTTGCCACATTTTGGAACCAGACGTGTGTTAGGACAAATCTAATCACCGGGCGCGAACAAATAAGACAAGGCTTTTCAGCAAGAGTGCGTGAATTTGCAAAGAAATAGTAGTCGACATAATCCAGCTGTAGCACGAAGCGAAATAAAATTTGTCGTGCTGCAGTACTAATGTCTTCGCCATCAGATCTTTATTAAGCATCTCACTCCTGCTGCTTATAAACTTTATGATGGGATCGTTGGTTACTGTTTTTTCTGACGTGAAATCGCAAATGTGAAATTTACGTTGTTTGTCTCACAGGCTGTTTTTGTAAAATACCCCTCAAACTTACGTGCTCAAAGTACATTCAGTACGCAAAGCGTTATGCACTGCATGGCATGACTTCTAAAATACTTAGCAGACCTTACCAACAGGTACCGGCCTCTCAGGCATCTAAGATATCAATCCACTGAGTTCACTGCTTTCAAGAGCGCACACATCAATATACTTTTGCAAAGTTTTCAGTAGCAGCCGCAGAATNTTCGAAGAGTTGCCAATCAACCTGCGTAGTGGTCTCTTTCAGTTTAAAAGGAATTTAAAAGCATGCATGCTTGCCCATGCGAATGATGTGTGATTGTGATCGTTCAACCAACCAAGGTGTTTTCATGATATTGCCCAAGGTAAATCTTTGACCCAAACAAAAAATGAGGCTGACCCTATGCACTATCAATGTTTTTGTTTGTGCTTGTAAGATGTTTGCTTGCACTTTCGTGATGGTTCTGTGATATTAGTGAAAATGCTTTGTTGAATTCAGTGTAAGCAGTGTAGCGGTGAAAGTTGTTTTATGTGAAGAAATGCTCTGAAAATTGCTGGAGTGGTTTAGCAGCGAGGAGCCATTGCGATGTCACGGGGTCTATGGCTCTGCAGTCATTTGTCGCTCAGACCTGTGTACAATGGTAGTCCGTTAGTACAAATTTCGACCTGAACAAAACTAAAAGGTTTGACAGCTAATTTCGAAAAAAAGAAGGTAATGTGATTGTTCAGTCAATCTTCGTTAGTTTTGTTACAAAACCTGTTTGTTTTGCCAGTATGATCACCTCATGCAAGGCCGCAACCAGCTTATATCTTCGGGGGACAACATGATTGCAACTTGTTTTTTACCTAACAACTAGAAACGCTTTTGGGACTTACAAAATGTTTTTGAAAATTTCATGGAGGACTATTGCCTGGTTGTCTCCCCCCTGGTTGCTGGCCTGAGTCGCCATGTGACTTTTAGCCATATTCCAGTTGTTCGTTAGCCGGACACATGTGCATCGGACCTGCTCAAATCACCCAAATTTCCAGAACACTTCTGTAGTCAGAATACTTCCCGCACTTCTTGACAAAAAGCTTCTTGCACTTCACAAGATTATAACTGCTTAATCAGGCGAGGCTCCACTAGGCCACGTCAAACCTAACCTAATTTCCAGGCAATAAAGCACGCTGTAAAAACAAACGTGCGAGCTAAACAGCTGGTTGTAGGAGTAACGTAAGGACTAACGAAAGTGCACAAAAATCAATGTATGACAAATAGCAGTCGTCATCTGTGCAACACACGTTCGCCATGGGCGTCGGAAGAGAGGGACAAGGAGGCCAAGGCCCTCCTGGATCTAAAAATGAAAAATATGCTATTGCCCCCTGGAAAAAATCCTTCCGACGCCCATGACTTTCGCTTTTCATCTCAAAAACGTTGCGGTACTACGTTATGTACGCAATCTTGTTGACGTCTTTTTGCGATACGATAAAGATTCGTTCCAGATGGTGATACCACGAAATGACTTTATGGTGTGCCGGATTGCATACAGGTATAACGAGCTAGTAACCACCGATGTCGAAAAAATCTGTGATCTTTAACGAAGTTTCTGTCACAACGAGCGCCGCAAGTTAGACGCGCCTTCTTTGGAAGAACTGATGTGATTGCTTTCAACCCCACCCCGGTCAGCTGAGCGACATTAATTTTTCGCTTATGGGTTGAAATAGCTTTTGCACGTAACGCAGTGTATTACTTGAAAAGCATGACAAACTTCGTTTTCCAAACTGTCCTGCTTTCAAATTTCTTTACACAGTAAGGGTTTTAAACAAGACTTAAATCTTACCAAAGAAAAATGTAATCAATTGACTACATTTGTTTCTCGCATTTACTCAGTAACGGATAATGTCGTGTGTATATCGTCGCGTAGCGCTGCAGTTTTGGTGCTGGGTTCAAACCAGCCGTCTTTGCATGGACTAGTTGAATTCCTTCGTTATGTTCAGGACCGCCGCGTGCCTTGCAGCCTGAAACTTATCGGCACAAGCACGCCGTCTAAACAGACTCAAATCACGCGAATCGGGGACTGTTGTGCCTAGTTTGAGCGAAAAAATCATTTTTTCAAACATTTGTTTAAATCCACATTGGCAATCTCCTTAATTGCCTGCTGCAACGCAATCCTGGCAGCGACGAGTCATGNGCTTGTGCAAATATTTTTCAGACACCCGAACCGTCGGTCGTCGTGGTTGGAACTTTCGAGTGGNATCGGCTGGCGCTGAATGTAACCTACCGTCCCTTTTCTGTCAACGACCTCAAGCTGGCTCGTCGCGTGCAGCAAGCCTGCGCGATTTGGGTGAGTGGCGCCGCCGCATTAACAGCGGCAGGTGCTCAGTGGCCCGACGCTTATATAATCTCTTGAAAATACCAGCTCTTGTTGGATTTGCAGACTGCTCATCTTCGGGGGCATTTTGCCGTCCACAGAACCACAATTATTGGTAAAAAGAAGCAAGTTGCGAAGCGTCTAGGGTTTTCTGCTTCGCTGTTTATCGCGAGATAAGTCTGTTGAAGCCTAATTTCGTGCGGGAGATGGAAATCGTGCGTTGTGCGCTACGAACACCAAATCACCTGCCAGTTCGACGGTTCCTGTTTGAAGAGCATCAAATTCCATCTTGTGCTGACAAATGGTATTTGCGACGATCTTATGCCTTTAGCTTTCCACACGAATTATGTATCCGTTTTTGCCAATGCAAGTTATCACGCTTGCATTCGAATAACGTTGGCGTCAGGCGCATTTGAAATCACCTGAAATATTGCACTTTTCCTAAGTGACGTATACTTCGCGCCACTTTTTCATACTCGTTTTTGTCTGGTTAGATTGTGACGCTGTAGGTTTAGCGACAGGTCTGCCCGGGACATCAGCCGTTGGATGATGAATTTGAAACTTGCTCCTTATCGCAGCAGCAGAAAATGACGCTCGTTTCGTTTGTGAAAATAAGCCCTTGTGAGTCAGGCACCGACGCCTTGCGGCCTGAAATTGGAGAAGTCGTTTTGCTGGCTTAGGCGTGCCTTTACGGTTGCACATCTGTGAGGGGTGAAATATCGCCGATCCTGATAAGAAGCCGCGTTTGCTGAATTTCTGAATCAGGGATCTCTCGATATTTGCTAGAAGGACATCAGCACCAGATTTCAAGCAAGTACACTCCACATGTGAGACAAGCAAGGTATCTATCATTCTGCAGAAGTTCTCAACTGCGGTATAATCGTTTCCTTTTCCATAGTGCCAAAGTTCACACAGGTATTTGACCTGATGGATGGGTGTATGTATGCTCAATACACTGCGGGGTACCGCTTCAAAGCGTTAAAAATGCTTGGCCATTGTGCAGCGCGGCCAAGTGAAGCAAACACAGTGTTGCGTAACAGCAGAGCAAGTCCACAAGACTGATAAATGTATTTTTGGAAAGATCATTAACCAGTGATTTTCACGATTTCACAAACACAGCGCAAAACTGAACGAAGACCACTTACTTTAAAAATAATGAAACCACACCTAACGGCATAGTAAAGTCGAAATTAGCAATAAAGTTTTCAGTCAGTATTTCGTTAATGATATTTTTCAGTTTCTATACACCACTTCCATGTCCCACAAACCGACCAAAATCACGTTTACTAAGCGTAAGTGGAATACTTTGTGTAACCACCGAAGCGGATATGGCTGCTATTACTGGCGCTTAGTCAAATTTACAGTCCATTGCAGTTTTTCAACTCTTAACTGATGAGCATATTTCTTGTACGCTTTGTTCGCACCAACAAATATCAGCCGCGGTGTTATCGGCAAATCAATAATTTGGCGAACTTTGTTTGCGGTTAGCTGTAGTTCCTCGGTGACGGCATGCGCTTGAAAGGCCACGTGAGCTGAGGTCATCACGGTATTTCACTATCTCAGCCAAGGATCGGCGCGCCCGACAATTTCAGAGATTTTCCTGCGTCGAAAATCCGATTTGTACCTCGGGCAGAGTCGCTGTGATATCGGGAAGTGGATTGAAAGTGTCCATTGCGGAAGAAAGGGAAGACCTTGCAGCTATTGTGTGTGCAACGTCGCAATATGTAGTGCTAAAGGGGAATGTAACCGCGAGACCGCGGCATGTATTTACAAGCGAAGGGAGTTTACAGTCAATGGTTTGTATGGCGCCGATCATCAACGATTTTCGACGATAGATGCCGCAACTGTCAATGTTGAGTGAAAAGCAGCAGTTGTGCGGTGCTGGCAATGAAGTTCCATTTGACAGTGTGTGATGCTCGTCCTGCTGAGCAATTACACTACAAACTACTTGCGCCACTGCTGCACATTCACACACATTTTTCAACTGCTGGTGTAAAAGTGGCCAGGTCGTTTGCAGCCATTGCACCTTGCTTGCGTGCAGTTCTGACACCATGTTATCGATGCAACAAGTTGTGCTGAAAACAGGTTTGTGCTGCTAGTTGAAATTTTAACTGTAAGATTTTTATGGCAGGGGTCTCGTGCAGATGGATGCTTTGAACATCACATATTTTTATCATGTGTAATCGCTGCGTCATGGGTCTATCCGTGAGGGAGGGAAATCACCAATGCTTGATAACATTCCTTTTTGGGGAAAGTGCAGATTGCATTGAACCGATACGTTGAATTCCGTCTTTGTCCACTGAACGTGGCGTAATGCCAAATAATCTGTGCGTAGATGATGCACGTTTCTGCTGTCATGCAATGCAATATTTGTTATCTGACGTAAACTCTCCGTAAGAGGGCGCAAAAGGTTTGTCGCAAACAAACTTATCCAAAAAGAGTTTTTCAGCTTCGCACTGGAGTTTTATAGGCTCGAAGTGATTTTACCAAGTTCGTTCAAGTTAATTTGAAAACCAAAAACATAAAATTATGTCACTTGGTAGTTGGTGCCTTATCGCAAAAATTATTTCAATGATACATCAGAGGTGAGTTTTTCTTAGGAAGTTACTGGGAGCGTATACCTTTCTGTTTGGATAATTCACTTAAAACTTTATATACAGCACCCACCTTGGTTAAGTTGGAAGAATGACAAGAAAAACGGAGAGCGAGTTTTTGAAGGTGGGAGCAAACGTTTTATCTTTTTAACAAAATTTGCTGGATAGGAAATGTTGGATGTGTTGCATGTGAACGTTTTACGTAAACCGTAAGAAAAGCTAGTTTCAAGATCTGCATGTAATTCGTTTGTTACGTGGAAGGGCAGTTGTGCTTCAACAGTTTTTTCTTCAGAAAGAAAAACTTAATTCTGATGTAGTTTTCGTCATGCATGTGTTGGTGCAAATTGTGAAACAGCTAGTACGGTTGTGTTCATATGTGTTTCGCTTTGAAAAAAATCTTAATTATGTATCTAAATCGCTCACTTGCGCTTTTAATTCCGTTCTCGAGCTGGTAAATTCCTGTGTTTCTGGCAAAATATCTCGGATAGTTCCAGGTTATGTGAGAACAATATTTGACCGAGGTCATCTCCAATACAGGTTATTTGGTCGATGTTGTGCAACAACTGAGCATCTCAATGAACTTTACCTACGAGATCGTCATCCACCCTCACTTTGAGAAGAAGAGTACACCTTCAGAAGCAGAGTTGGAACGAATGATGTACGCAATGTTCGAAAATGACTCGGTGAGTCTGAGCAAGGACTGTTGATCGGCGACTTTCTTTGTTTGCAGCAAAGTAACGGCCCTAATTTTCGCGCAGTGCGACTTTTTTCTGCATGCGAAAGGAGTACGCGGAAACAGGCTGGGAAAAGCAGAACTGGTTGATTTCTCGTTGGCGTACCAGCAACCTTCCATGTTCATCCTCACTAAGCGGTCAGAAAAGACCGAAACAATCGATATCTGGCAGTTCATGACGCCGTTTCTCGAAGAAAGTTGGATATATTTGTGGAGCTGTTACGTACTGGTTAGCAGTTAATGCACTACTGATCAACTTACGGCCTGCGGCAAACCGCGCTGGTTCTGGTTTTCTTGCCATTGGTCTTAAAGCATGCGGATTCGTATCGTGGCGCTGCTAGTTTACAAACGTTCTTACTGAAACACAGTGGAACTGTTTCGAAGAATCAGAAATGTTAGGTACGCAAAACCAACTTTCCATGGTCAGCTGACTTTGATGACTTCAGGGTCTTTTCGTTGGCCATATAAAATAAACAAGCATGTCTTTCTGTCTGGAAATCCTACAAGGTCCATTTGGCCGTTCCGAGAGCCTGTGTTTTACTTGTGATTCATACTATAGTTAAACGCCAAGCAACTTGCAAACTGCGTTGGCTGTTTGTCATTGAATTTTGTTTCGGTCGGTTTAGTTTGTTGCTGAATTTTGAAATTTTTCTCTCGTTCGTAAAGGTTGTGGGAAAAAAACAAGAAAACAATTACTTTTTCGTTTTGGTTTCCCTCCATTTCTATTCAATTATTTTGTATTTCCATTTAATCTTATTTTGTTGAGGTTCTGCGGAAACACTCGTGCGCTTTTTCACGGTGCGCTCCTTCTCAATAGGTGTCTCTTTTCCTCGCTTTCATAAACTACCAGAACCCGTACGAGTACGCGAAGATCGCCACTTCCTTCGGGCCCGACTCTGTTCCTGGTGACCACTTGGGGGTGTTGAACAGTTTGTGGTTCACGTTTTCGTCGATTGTTCAGCAGGGAGTTGCACTCGTACCCAGGTATGTGCCTGTGTTTTCAACGTACCAGCGAAAACCGTCCTCTTGTCCGAAAACATCGGTGCACAGGTTCAAGTTCTGCAACGACTCGTGTGCCTCGCACTGATGGCGTTAACTGCCACATAGTGATCTGGTTAAGCGGCCGATTGGAACAAGTAAACGCGTGGTAGCCTTTCGTAACGGGATTAGTTGACTGGCCGATTATCGGGTTACTAAAATCTAGCCCGCGGCGCGGCGCGACCTCGCCTGACGTTCCGATTGATGTCAGCGGTTGTTAAAGGAATTAAGCGAAAACTGCGCGAGACGTAGTGGCAATTTTTGCTGCTTTGTTCGTGTCGTCATATTTTTACAAGTTTTCCGCCGGCGCGAGAACTTTGGGTCAGCACTTGAGCGCGGAGTGCTGCCATGACGACAAAGCCGAAGAATTTCCGGCCGATTTAATCGGTGTTCAAAAATACCACGCTCCCGCTTGCCAGCTGGTTACAAACCTTGCGGTTGCAGCATACGATTTGTACGTGCTGATAAGCCAGGGCGTTGCACAGATAGTGCTGCCGCGAAGTCTTTGAGTTTTGTTAGGCAAGAATCCGGACCGCTCGGATTGTTGGCAAAAGGCGGGCATTTTTGGGCTAGCTGGGAAAAACGATCGGCAGTTGGCGAAGGTGCCTGATATGTTCGTGCGACGGAGAGTGCCGGCGACGATGCCGAGCAAATATTTGTCTGGGGTGACGGGCATGCCGCCTCTGCTCACAATCCCACCAACGTAGTCAAGCTTGCAGCGCATAAAACTTCTTCCCGCCGACGGTGCAGACGAATGAGATCGCTCAGATGTGACCAGCCCTACGGGCAGACGAACATTGGCATGGCTGAATACAAAGCACGGAACATTACTTTGGACGACCTCGCGCATTGATGAGAAATATAATGACCATGACGGATCCCGAACGAAAACCATTCTAATATGTCTGCAACATCGTTTTACTTAAGTTAAAAACGCCCTTACAAACTTTTGTTTTTCTTTCGCATCAACTGCAAACCGACATCTTGAATGCCTTTGCAGATCCCGTGCAGCGAAAGTGCTGACAGCTTTCTGGTGGTTCTTCGGACTGACCATTATCACTGCATATACAGCCAATATGACTCTGTTTATGACGCAGGTACACACAAAAGTGTCTGTTCTTGGAAGCTCGTCGAAATGCCTTTTTGCCGTTGATCCGCGCGGGTCAAGAGGGGCCCGGCGTCTGTTTGTATACAGTATTTTGAAAAAACATGGGCTATTCCGTTGCGTTTCACCGCCATGTTGTTAAAGTGTCGCTCGAAAGCTCCACTGCAGATCCGCTAGCACTTCGTTAACGATCCAGTTCGACCAGTGACGCAGCTCAGGTTTTACTTGTTCGAGATAAACAAGACCCAGATATTAACTGTTTGCCGGCACTCTTCCCCGCTCTGGTCAGCCGTTTCTCCTGTTTATCGTAGACGCGGTTTCACCGCTTGCGCGTATCAAACGCAGGTAAACAAAGGCGGAATAAAAACGCTTGACGAGCTGGCGAACCAGAAGGAGTACGACTATGGCATCATGTACAACAACCCCATGTTGAATCTCGCCCTGCCGGACGCGAAGGAACGTCCCTACAGGTAGGAAGTGCCGCGCCTGGTGGCAGATAGTTAGTTCACGTTGAAACCTCTTAGACACACCAAACGTTTTCTTGCAGAACGATTTTGCACCACAATTCTCATTGCAGGCCTTGCAACAACAGCTGCGCGCTTTGTCATCTTATGTAATCCTTTAATCAAGGTCTTCAAGGGTTGCTGTTCGAACGATTAAAGTTGGTGTAACAACCAAACGCATGCTTTCGACTCACCATTATACGATACACGCCAGACCGAGAATGCAGGAACCCAAAAAACCCTCAAAAGCGATTTAGGATTTCTTCTTATGCTGCTTGTTTGGCTAGTGGCAGTATGATCGAGATTTTCGCCTAAAAACGTGGTAGCCAAAAACTTTTCTATGAGACCTGATACTGAGCAGAATTGAAACTCTTGGTCGACCTTTTTAGAAGCATAAATAGCATTAGAAAATGTTTTGAAAGATATGGCCTACAATTGCAATTTCGATTTGGAGAAGCACATTTTCTTGTGACACTCTTCCGCAAAAGAATAAGTGCCTGGTACGATCACAGAACTAGCTGCTGATTTTGCTTTGTTTTAATTTTTTTATATCTGATTTTCCGTTCTGCGGACCTCGTTTAGAAATCGGGACAACAGATTTCATGGCAAGTTTGTCAGAATGTGAAATACCAGTCAGCAGATCCATAGCGAACTTTTGCCTGCGGCTTTGAAATGTCACTGCGGAAACAATCTCAAGAAGCTACTTAACTGCAGACATGCTCAAAACGCGCTACAACTTCAATTAAACTGTCTACAAACGACGTCTGTCGTAGGTAATGGCATCAGTAGGCACAGGACATGATGGAGGAGGCAACGGATTGCTCGAAGTTTTTCATTAACGAATGCCTTGCCAGATTTTGCTTTGCAACCGGTGGTCCTTCCAATTTTCTGTGCCATTTCACAATGTCCGTTTCGTTCCCGTTAATTTGCAGAAAAGCTTACAGTTCAATTCCCACGGTAATCTTCTAATGGGAAAGTCGTTTGCCTTCCATTCCAAGTGACATCCGCGTTTGCTCTCTTGACTTTTCATGTTCATCTCCAGGTCAGGTGTATTGCGAAAAGATAAATTTTGTCGCACGCAATTGGGTTCGAAGTACTCCTACTTAAAAGTATCACTGCTTTTTACATAATTCTCGAGATTCACCAGACTAATGTCTGTGCGGTTTTCTAACTCGCGTTGAAAATTTAATCTGAAGCGGGATGAACAGCACAGGAGGATATTTTCTTCTTATTTTTCGCAAGTGGTTGTGCATTCCAGTGTTTGTGCTAATTGCATATAAGTAAATCTTTAACGGTGTCAAATGCGTTGACACGACGAACATTACTGCTGACATGTCGAGTACTGTTAATTTTATGTCCCTAATAGCTCCTGTCAAAAACTGGTAAAAGGCGTTTGAGTCTTGGCACACCGCAGCGACGTGAGGTCTTCAACATAAGCTGCTAGTGACGCAGCTCTGTGCGCAAAAATGTTGCTGAAGCATCTTGACGCCAGTGGTGAGCCACCATACCATGGCCAGACCTGTCCGATTAATTGCTGTTCTGCCGATCTTTTCACTTGCAGCATCCTTATACAAAACAACCTGTAACGTGAAGTGAATAGAATCGATAAACAAGTTTATGCAATGACGGAACTGGTGGTTTTAGAGCCTGCACTGCTTTCAACAGTCCGAGTATGCTGCTGAGACGCATAGCTCCCAGTCCTCGAGCAAGATCTGTCCATACATGAATGTTTAAAACAACATCCTGGCTGGAACCTTACAAAAACAGATTTCGCGTTTACTGGATCTGCAGTTTATATGCAACCGGCTAAATACCGCATTGCTTCACGCTGCTGTTACGAATGGTGATGCTGACACCGGTGCCCAAAAATTTTTATGTTCCTTATTAGTACCTCTGCCAATTCGAAATTAAACGTCTTTTTTACAATGCGAACTTTGTCATTGTAATCTTTGAGTAGAGCTACAGATGATCTTTAATTATGACACGTGCTTATTATTCATTATGCAATTATCAGATCGGGCTTACAAGAGATCTGTGCACTGCACAGCATCAGCCATAAATATTCGTTGCGTCGGCAACCATAGCCGGATGCTGCAGCGCAAATAGGCCGAAGTCGTCAAAACTAGGATTGAAGCTGATCTCCGGATAGGGCTTTTTAATCATGTAGGCCGAAGCTTGCTCAACCTCGAATGAGTTTTTGAAAAGTCCCTTGGGCGATTTCAAGCTAGGCGGAAGACTCACATTTCAAGGTGGTTGTATTTTGTTTTCTCGATTTGCTACTGTCTTGTAAATTCGAGGGATTGAATCTGCGTTAGGATGGATAAGTCACCTTAACACCTTCAAGCCTTCTCGTGGCTGATGAGCGTGTTTGGGTTCTCAATTTTCTACTATCAGCAGTTTTCATTGAAAGCCCTGGCGCTTTTGTGTCTCTGTTTAAGATTCAAAATTTTTTATAACGTTGGATAAAATATTTTGTTGTCTGAGGTCCACGTGACATGTATGTGTACTTTTTTCGCTTGCTTTCAGTCAACTCTACAACCATTTCAAGAAAGAATGGAACAAGACCGTTTTCCATCACCACAAGGAAGCGTTTGACAAGATTTTGTCGGGAGATTTCTTTTTGCTATCTTCCTTTGAAACAGTAGTCGAAGCCCTTACTCAGTCATGCAAATTCGATAAGGTATGTTTGCTACGTAAGTGCTTTGACTTGCCACGCGATAGCACTCACTGCAAAACCGCGATCATTTTCTATGGAGTACATGTCACATCACTGGTCTTTCTCAGCTTGTTTCTGGATACTCATTGGCTTGCGCAGAAAAAAGTCTAGCTCTAGAAGATTCAGAAAGTTTTTGCCTGTTTCTGTTTTATTGTATTCAGTGTTGGCACCAAAAATATTTCAGGGGGAAAATATTTAAGTGCGGGACAACTGCAGACATCTAATGCGCAATACTTATTCCTCCCTGATTGTTGTATGGAGATCTAAAATCAATGTTTTTATCTTTGCTGGAATTATAACCATGCAACTAATTAATATTCATCAAGTCAGTTAAGAAATACGTACATGTTGTGAACGAAATGTTTCTTACAAAGATACAAACAATCCCAAAAGCATTAAGTGACGTTTTCTTGGGACCATTGAAAGCTGCAGTCTTCCAGTGGCAGCACTAAATTTTTGCAAGAATAGATCTTTCCGCTCGTCTCTCAGCCATTTTGTCAAACCTCTGAAAATTAACTGCACTAGTTGAGCTTTGTGCGTCATTGCGTCATCTGCCTGCGGTCGGTGAAAACGCTCGTATGAGCTGAGAACGAGTTTTCACATACAGCAGTAGAGGCCCAAACAAAACAAAAGGCACTGTTTTTTGGACTTCATAATATTTTGATAAATATCTTGGTACCGTCATTCTCTTTTCGCCATCAATCACCCTTAAAACTCGCAAACAACTGCTTAACGATGATACAGTCAGTCTCAACAACGGTCGAGTTCTTCAGATCCAAAAGCGGTTGCAGTATAGGTTCATCAAAAACAGTGGTTCCCGAACTTGTTCGAGCCGTTACCTACATAAAAAGGTAGCGGTTATGTCTTATTACCTTCAATATTTTGTGTCGTAAAAAGGATGAATCCAGTATGCTTATGTCCTATATTGTTCTCATTACTTTTCAGTAAGTTTATTTGATCACTGCAAAAAGTCAGTTATAGTTCATTAATCCGAACGCATCGGGGCATCACACACGAAAGCCAAAAGCCTTTACAGCTTATTAGTAAGAGCATTTGCTGGTGGAAGCCACTGTTCGTTTAATTCTGCTCGCATTTCAAGTCGAAAATTTCTTTTGCATTGATCGCTCATAATACTGAAGAACATTGTGGTTTTAGTTCTGCATTACCCCCAGAAGAAGCGCATATTACCCTGGGGGTAATTTACCCCAGTTTGGGAACCACTGATCTAAAAAGTTGCATTCATTGCATTCAAGAACGGAAAGTCCAGCAGTCAACTTGGTGTTGCCTTCGCTGAAGCGAGTTTCCATTTCACCTGAAATATCATCTAAAACACTGTAATATAGTCTGCGTAACTCGGCATGATCCGCAGGGTTTGCTTCACTTGTATCGTAGAGCATGCATTTAGCCAATCGAATGTTTGCAACTGACTGCCACTCGTCTGATGAGACATTGACCTCTGCAACTTGGAGTATAGTACGACCGGTGGGACAAATGCTGACTACCAGATTATTGTAAAGATCTTTTGGTAGGCGGCCATCTTCTTGCCTTTGCACATGACCTACCCAGCGGAGACAGTGCGTTTTAGCACTGTCAGTTATGTTCATGAGCTCCATCACAGAGATCTTGGGGACAAGATCGTGCCGCGCAACGCCTAAAATAGAACGCAAACAACGCAAGTGGAATGCATATTCAGATGTTCATGACCGTGATAGGTGGACCAGGTTTCTGAACAGTACAGGACATTGAGAACCAGTGGCGTAACTGACGGGCCGAAGGGGGACAAGCCATACCCCTGGTAAGCTAAATGTGAAAACCAGGACCCTTTTCAGTGGTTTGTTGTATTTTTTGCGTTTTTCGGGGTGTTTTCGTTTTTTTAATTAGTATAGACATCCACATTCACTATCATTTCTTAGTGGGCCCAATTCAGCTGTTTCCCCCCTTACTCAAACCTCAAGTTATGCCACTGCTGAGAACACAGGACTCTTAACGACAAGTTTTCAGTCCAAGTGAAAGATAGTGATTGTTCCACACTCGTAAACGCAATTGACCGAAAGCTGTTGCAGCTTTCCCCATCCGGGCATAAATCTCCGCGTCAAAAGAATTCGTACTGGTAACAACAGAGCCAAAATAACAAAACTTGTCCACCGTAGATAAGGCGTTGCAGTGGATCTTTGCCACGGGTGGGATGGAATCATAGGCGTAGACAGGGGGGATCAATGGGGCCATGTCCCCCCAAATTTTTAGAAAATATAGTCATTTTGTTCTTTGAGAAGCGTTTTTCCAAACAAAATAGTGTTATTCGCCTAAAATCAAACATTTTGCCCCCCCCCCAAATTTCTGGGCTGGCTACGCCACTGGATGGAATGGAAATATTCTGGTAGAGCAACATTGTTTTTCTCAAGCTGATTGACATGCCGAACTTGGAGCAAGAAGTGGCAAGTGAGTTGCAGAGGCCCTGCATCGCTTCAACGGACTAGGAGACCAGAGAAGCGTCATCTGCGTATGGATGTTCGCGCGCAAGAACAATCGACGAACCCGAACCTTTGTTTTGATAGGGAGGCTGTTGTGATTGAGGAAGCTCGCACTGGTGAGCGAGTGCAACAAGATTCCAGAACTTTTCAGGAAAGCAGAAGCACGATACTGCTGAAAAGAATAAATTAAACCATGCAGGGTTTCTCAACCTGTGCGCCATGGAACAATGTTTGACGGGTCACGGCCTGCTATTATTGAATTGAGAAGGTTTTGCAAGATTCGAAAACGTAGGTGGCTCTTGAGCTAAAAGCGTCACAATACGCTCTCTTTCGTCATTATGTATTAAGGGAGGTGTGGTTCTTGAAGTTGAGCAAGCGATGGCGTAACGTCATCCGCTATGCGTATATATGCTGTAATTGGCATTTTTAATATCTTGTTTAAAAATTTAAGTCATCCCTTCCTACGTAGCGGTCTGTGTCTAGCAAGTCATTCAATACAAAAGTATCGGCGCTACAGAGGCAAAAAAGGTCACTGCCCCAAGCCCACCACTTAGGGCGCTATTTTCCCTTCCACTTCTGCACGTTGCTGGGCACCGAACTCTTTGTGGCAAATTTACAATCAATGCGAAGGCTGAGCCTGGTTGTTTTTAGAAAGCATAGATATTCGAGGCTCAATACATGATAATGCACAGATAAGTCATCTTCCACATTATGTCCGCTGTTAGATTTTGTTTTCATGCTAACAAGAGCTGCCTGTCTGTCTCAAAATGCCTCCAGTAAGTGCATATTGTGCAGTGTGCATAACGTGGTAGGCTCAGTGGAAATTTCCATGTCACGATAATTTTTAATCTACTTCGCAACCGTTATGCTTTCGATGATTTTCCCACCGTTATGCAATGAACGCGTGACACCAACTTATTTTCAGGTAAATGCTTGATTTCAAGGTGGCGCCGTTGCAAAGAAGCACCATGGCTTCAGTGATGCTGGGAATGCACCTCGCGTTTTTCGCAGTTTCTGTTTTGTTTATAAGCTGGATTTGAAAATTTTGTCGCACATGCACCACTATGATTTCGTAAAATATTTGCAACTGCAAACACTCACGCCCGTCGCGTTTTCTTCGTGCTACTTTTTCAGAACAACAAACAATGCCTTCTCATATTTTACGGCTTTATTAGAACATGACGTCAAGATATATATTCAAAATGAATTAAAAAATTGTGGCTTGGTGGTAAAAAGACGAATAAATTTTTGAATTACAGTTGCTAATATTTTTGCAGGTTGGTTCAGGTTTTTACAAGTACCAGTTCGCTCTTCCTTTCCCGAAAGGATCTTTGGCCATTCCACTGTTTAACGACCATATTGCTCGACTTAGAGATAGAGGAGTCCTTGCTTCTATGGAAGATAAATGGTGGGTTTAAAAAATTAAGCAAACATGTTTTTCCCTCGACCATTGCGATCCACAAATGCTCCCAGTCTTTTCACCGCAGTGCACTCTACGAAGTAGAACAACGGCTTCCAACAAAGTTTTTCTTTCGATTATACCAGAGCTGTGTTTTGATGATCCATAAGACGCACACAACGCTCGTGAATACAAATTTTTCATATGGTTCTCGTACGAGTATGAAACATCTGGAATCCATTTATGAAAGCAACTGCACGCATGGCACATCGAAAAACTAGTACGTATCATTCCCACTAACTCCCGCATTCTTTTCATTTCTAGAGCTTCTTCAAACGTTTGTGAAACAAAAATGAACACAATATCTTTGAAGATAAATGAAACCAAAAATAATTTTTCACTGAAGTCTACAGTTTTTACAAACCCATGCTTCTGTGCACACAGTCATGACATTCATTACATGTATTTCACTGCTTGCTTGAAAAGAATGTGTACGTTGTGCAGAAAAAATACGGCCCAAACAGTTTTTACAGGAAATATGATTCTCAAACGCTACAGACGAGTGAAAACAAGCACATAATTTGCGATTCGACTTCAGTTGTTATGACTTTTCTTTGACTGACTTCGGGCCGCGGTTCTTAAAGCACATGCCGATTCGACTAATTTTCTTGTTGCTGTTTATTTTGCTTCCGTTCGTCCTTGACTTAAGCTAGTAAACAAACACCACTGTTGTGCAACAATCATCGATGCAATGACTTCTTAACGCGTTTTGCTATGAAAGGTGTTTCCTTCGTCGTCCCCACGGACTGCAAAAATTTTTGTGATCCATACCTCTTTCAAAAAATGTATCTCCTGTCCATACATCTCGTACCTCATCAATACATAGAATATGTTCCCCAGTTAGGACGTATCGACCCGCCAAGGGTAAGTTCCAACAGAAACGTTGGTCAGTATGTGTCCCAACCAGTAAATTTTTCCAGATTTGCATGTCGCATTTCATTGACTCATATTTAGGGGTGTATTGGGGTGGGAACGGCGTTCCTACACCTTTTTTTGGAGTGGGAACGCGTTCCCACACGTTTTTGCTTAAGTAACTTTACTTGAAGATTTAGACCAGTGTTTCTCAAAGTGGGCGGAATCGCCCCCTTGGGGGCGAATTTGATGGGCAAGGGGGCGAAAAAACATCAAGGGGGCGAAAATGCTCAATTACTAATCGATCATTGAGTTAACTTCAGTAACCTATCATTATGACTTGTTAGATTCCTTAAAATTTTGATTTACTATGACAGTCGTTGGAGGTTGTTGCTAAAGCAATTTATCTGTTGAATTTTTAATCTGGATCGTCTATGTGCCCAGCTACAGTGTGGATTATTTCAGGGCTGCGGAGCCGTCGTAAAATTGTCACAGCTCCGATTCCGGAGCTCTTTTCATGAACATTGCTCCAGTTCCGGAGCTCTTGGTTTTCATGAGTATGGCTCCAGCTCCGGAGCTATCTTTTTTCATGGCTCAGGCTCAGGCCCAGCTCTTGCCTCTGTGCGTTTTCACACATTAATATTTTAATTGTCTTGGTATGCATCAAGTTGAATGAAAAATGAATTAAATCAAGTACACAAAACTAAGAGAATATACCAAACTTTTTTCAGCAATTTAATCTAGTATTTTTTTACATGCAGCGCTCTTACCATGAGGAGATCAGCGAGAAAAAAACAATCACAGGTTCAGACGATTCAGAGAACAGTTACTGTACTAGCAGAAACGTAACTCAAGATAACGGTAATATAAACAACTTCTGGAAAGGTAGTCGCTGGTTTTGCCGTCAATGCCCGGGGAGCTTTTGTTTCTTATACGACCAGAATCAAGAAAATGGTTGTTTGGAAAACTACATTTGTGTCCGAGCATTTAAACACCAGCCAGTCCCAATTGACCAAGTGTTTTGCACTCGTTGTATGCTTTGCCTGTTGCAGTCTTGGCGATTCCAGTTAACAGCGCTGCTCGGCATAGGTGTAGGATAAAGCAAATTTTGGGGGTGCAAAGGATTTTTGCACAAAATTTCCCAAACTTGCCCAAAAAGTTGTCGTGCAACTTTTGCCGAGACCTCCAAAAAAATGGTCTTCACTTGTTTTTCTGCGAACCTTGGGCGCCATTTTTCGAAGTCAAACAACGTTGGGCACTATTTTTGCCCACATCTTCAGAGATTTTCTTCGGATTTCCAGGGATTTTTCCTAAATTTTCCAGATTTTCAACGAATAAAAACGTTTGTGGGTGTGTTTGCACCCCCGCCAGGGCCGGTTTTTAGCCGATTTGGCCGATTTCTTCTAATTGGGCCCCGCGCCAAAGGGGGCCCCACGCTGCGCCTACTAAGCAACACAAACCTCTACACTTTCCATCGAAGCTGCTTGTGTATAGTGCTGGCGTGGGGCCCAGTGTTTTTAAGGTGATTTGAGAGACCACAGCGGTTCTCAATTTTTTCCTACAGTCTCTCAAAATACATTATAAAGTCGCTTTACTGCTACCATCAAAATACACGAAAACTTTGCTTCACAGTCACCTCGTTATTCAGATAAAACAGTTGCGGTCTCTCAAAATGTGTTTGCAGTCAGCAAGGTCAAACTTTAAGAATAACCCTGGCGGGCCCCATAGTATTTTGTAAGCGTGGGATCCCCTGCCAACGAAAACCAAAATCTAAGTGAACTGCGCGGTTTCACCCCCATCAAATTATTTGGTAAGAATGGTTATTGCATATCTTCAGTAATGCGTAGTTAAATTATTTTCATAACATCTTGTTAAGGCTGAGGGGGCTTAAATTTTTAAGCTGTTTTCTGTTTCATTGAAAAAGCGTTTCGTTTTTATCAGGTCAGGTTTCAATAGTTGTTGCAAAATACGGTTCGATAGTTGTTGATATTTCAATAATTACTACTGGTTGTATTCTGAAGGCACCGTTTAGTTTATAATTGCAAATGTGTGCTGCTTCATCAGTCTATTACTAGCGTTGTTCACGTTCCCTGTCGCAGAGATTTCAAGAGACAACCCGAGATTGACAGAAACTATTGAAATAAACCTAGTTTTTATTGTGAATGACTATTTCAAATGTGCAAAAACTATGGTTTCTCAAAAAGTAACATAAAATTACTAACAGTAGTAACAGAAGTAACATTATACAGGCTTCGGCCTGCCGCCAATTGTCATTAAACAAATTCGTCGCATTGCATGCGATAAAAAAAAGTGACAATTTGGTTCAAGTGGAGTGAGCCTTACGATGATGTTGTGGTGAAAATTGCATCATGAATTACTACCGAAGCAAGGATTATGGCAGGGGTGGCCAAACTACTGTCCACGGGCTGCATCCCGCCCGCCGACCAATTTATTCAAGTTCGCCAAACGCCTTGCACATCTTTTCAAG
>JGI24158J21664_10002769_pt1 | contig 21554 bp, 14 predicted proteins | sample Ectturendosymbi3_FD_21664 | JGI IMG/M metagenome (IMG submission 21664)
GGCGTATCGAACAGTTTTGTTTGATATGGTGGTTTGTAGTTGGCGCTTTATAACTACAATGGTCTTGTAGCGCCAGGACTGAGATTGTACAATTTCCGGGTTCAGTTTCACTCGGTTGGTTTTTTTGTGTTCTGATTGTGTTCCCTGCAGCTCTTCCGTACACCGTGCGCTGCAGTACCAACCCTACCAGCACCGAAGCGGACGCATTTACCACTACACCACGGGCTGGTGAAGAGAATGAGTTACCAGCAAAGGCCATGGTATTTAGCGACCGACCAAGAGGTACAGAGCGCGCAAAACAAATCAACGCGCGGTGTGGAATAAATCATTTGCCGTCAGAAACAGTGCAGCAATCAGCGCCGTGTAGATCGTGGCAAACTTGCACCAAGGAAAGTTCGAGAAAACACCACTCTTAACAGTAAGATATACAGCAAACCGCCGCGTCATTTGTACGTAAAAGAAATGGACAAACAACGATTCAACCGATGAACAAAAGCTACGTCCAATTTTACCCGAACCAACAAGTTCCACATGCAGCAATTCGCAAAACGCTTTAATTAAAACCCTGTAAAATTCTTGAAAAGCCAGTGGTTCTCAACCGTTTCTGCACGTTGACCCCCAATTAAAGTACACAATTTTCTGTAGACCCCGTGGCCTTGCTCAACAGTTACTAATGCAAGGAAGGTATGTGTCAAAATATATTTGAGCACCTTTTACTTGAAATGCATGGTAAAATAATACACAATCCGAAAATATGCTTAGAACTTAGTGGCCATTCAGTGACCCCCATTCGACCCCGTGACTATTTATCGACCCCTGGAATGGTCCATTTGACTCCTGGGGGTTGATATCGACCACTTTGAAAACCACTGAGTTAAGCGTTTCAATCTTTCAGCGACTGTAACGTTGTTAATGACATCATCTTGAGGTAGCCGGAAGTTGCGCGTTGTAAGGTGAGCTTACGTAACAGAGCTGCTGCGAATATCAGGAATTCTTTGGCAGCAGCAGGTTTTCAAATATGTTTGGGGTCTTGGCAAGAAAACAGCATAAACACCTTATAGATGTTTTCTATTGGGAACCAATTGGTTTATGGAATGAAACAGAAACTTGTAAATATTTGTAAATCGTGGCTGCTTTATTTCCGGCCTTCGTATGGACACCATTAAATAACATGTAATTTCAAGAGAATCAGGTACTTCAGCGTAACCCTTATCAATTGGGGGTCGCAATCAAGCCATCAACAAATATGTTATCAGTAAATCCAATGTGTTCTAAAAATTTTATTTCTTTCTCACAAACACATTTTAATTTTTTTCATTGTTATGTTTTCCTGGTATATTTTATTCTGCCTCCAAAACATTTCAGGAAAAGTCAAGTGTGAGACGCAAAAAGGTTGCCAAGTACTGTTTTAGAGCATGGTTTCCCAACTAGAATTCATTGGGTGCTGCAAATCAGCATTCCAAGGGCAAAATAGCAATCCATAGGCTGCCAATTTGTTGTGGTCATCTTTACCTTAATTCTAAAACAAGCCATTACTGTGAAGCAGTGTTTTGCAACCTTTCTCGTCCTGGCCCCACTTTGTTTTCCACATAAACCCTGCGACCCGCTATGCTTCATTTCATTAATACCCTGAATAGGAAGTGAGGAGCAAAAAAGAAAAAAAGTCTTTCGAAATATTGCTTCGTCCCACCGAAAATTGCCATATACTGGAGGCGGGGGGGCGTCACACGTTGCGAACCACCGCTGCAAATCTAAAGTTGATGGACTTGGAGAGCGTGTGAAGTTTTCTTAGAGGTGTGGGGTATAAGAAAGTTTGAAAGCACTGCTTTTAGAGTATTTACAAACTGTTTGTATGACTTTGTTTATCGCAGTTTGAGTTATGGTTGCTTTAATAGGGTCAGGAATCCAAACTTTCATCCTTAACAATTAAAAACATGATTCCACAAAATCTGTGGACCTGAACGTTCTATACAGTCAAGTAATTGTATAATCTGACAAGTCTGCACCCGAGACTAATTTGCAACATTCACCGCTTCATCATTTCTGGTGATTGCACGAGACAAATTTTGTTTAAAACTTTGCCGTCAGAACAAGGTTTTATGATATAAATTTTTAAGCCACAACAGCAGGCTGAGAAATATTTCAGAAAAATTACTGTGATTTGGCCCAAATCTAATTAATTGCAACCTGTCCCACTCAGACCCAGTCATGAATAAAACACGAGCCTAGCGCAAGCAACTGAAGACAGCGCCATGCCATTTACATCTCTTCGTTTTACCAGATGCATCACATCTCGTGCAAGACAACTGGAACTTGCCGCAACAGCAGAAACCCAAATCTTGAGGGAAAAGACAGACAGGTCTCTACGGAGCTGGGACCTAAACAGCGACATTTCACTGCAAAAAAGACAACCTACCTGGTACCGGTGGTACATCAACTTGAGGGGCCATGTCGGGGGTGTCATCATATATGTCATCAGCAGGAGGCGGTGGGGGGAGGTCCAAGCTGCTGTTGCTGCAGCTGCTCGCTCTCTTGTCGCCACCGTTCAGAGCTCCACGGAGGGCGCTCTTCAGCGGAGGAGCAGGGCTTGTTTTCCACGGAGGTGTTGATGAGAAAGACGAATCCTAACCAGGAGGAATGGTTTGGTTATAAGGAAGGTACAGCTCGCACAGCATACCGACCGAGACACGCGCTTATTGACATTTCAAAATTTGTCCACGACTTCAATACGCTTAATGATACCTATTAAGATCTGGGTGCTTCTAGTAAGGAAGGATATGATCAAGGCACATTTGAATGATTTCTTGCAGAAATTTTCATGAATTTTAATTCAAATTATAATTATAATTTAGCTGCTGCCTTATGTCAAGTGAGAAAAGTATTGGTCAAGCAAAACATGGTAGCCCGACCATGGCATTTCTTGCGGGATTCAAAGATTTTTTTAGTCAACTATCATGGTTTTATGCTAAACACTGTCCTTTTAGTTATTTTTCCAAAGGTATTCCTATACTATAATTGACTTGTAGATGACGACTAATTCTGACGATGCAGCTAGAGTTGATGATCCAAATGGAAGATACGCGCAGTTTTTAATCTGACCCGTACAGGCTGTCACTCGAAATATTAAGATTCTATTTGAATAAAAGCTGATGATGCCTACACCGTAGACGAAATATATACTCTGCACGATCTTAGTGTTCGATTCTTTGCTGGGAAACGATTTCTTTTGATAGACAATTTCGAAAATGCGTTTGAGAAACTCAACAAAATGGCGCCGTACGTGTGTCTGACATATTATTATGACGTCACATAAACATGACAAGAACATGTTTTGGTTTGCCCCAGTTTCATTCATCTGCAGTGAAAATTGGTGAAAGCGACGTGGTCGCACTTGAAAAGACCCACTCACACTGCTAATTGCGATCAACACCTTCGCAAATGTATAGCTGGGATGAGGGACTGTTTCTATTGTAAGTGACAGTAGAATTTTACTTGGAGACGGAAATGCGTTAAATTAGACCAGTGATTTTCAAACTCTATTATACCGCGACCGATCATAGCAACCCACTATAACCCAACGGACCCCCATCTAAAACTTTATAAAGCAAATGCAATGCATCAATGTACATAAAATATCTACTCGCTTGGAAAAAATATTCAGTGATTTCTTCAAAATATAGGTTTATGTTTTTTTAATGCACAAAACGAACTACAGTATGCATTGGGCCTGCGCCGAACCCTTGGAACTGGCTCGCTGAACCCCCGGGGTTCAATTGAATCCAGGTTAAGAACCACTATAGTAGAGCAAACAGACTGAAAACATGCGATACTAAAACAAAAGCGTTCATTTCACCTTCGTGTCGGGTTTAGGCGGGAAAGTGGGTTTCTTCCAAGGTGGGTCTTCGTTACTGGAAGCAGGGGGAGGGGGGAAAGGTTTGTTTTCGGTTGCTGGCTTCGGACGCTGCCAGGGCTTATCGCCATAGGGAGGCCTTGCTCCAAACTGAGGCGTACTTTCTTCTTCTCCAGAAGATGAAGTTTTTTTCCAGGGTGGTGGCGGCGCGGTAACTATTAAATGAAAAAGAGGAGGGTTTCTTCAGAGTTTGGTCCATCAAGTGGAACTTAGAACTGCTTGTGCAGAGACTTGGTTGTCACATCTTTTTTGCAACAAAGTTTGACATTGACCTTCTTTGCAGGGACAAGTTACAAGACCCACGCATCATCACTCGTGAGGGTCACAAAAGCTGTTTTTTTCTTTCAGATTTAACGTAAGACTTAACAGTCCATTGCGTCTGACACTTCGTAGAAGTTTTCAACGAATCCGCACCACAAGCTAACAACAAAAAATAATTAGAACAAGGAAGAACCTGGCCCCAATAATCAGGTTCAACCATTGGATTTGCCGTGCCGCTTTCCACCGAAGGAAATGACTTTAATAATCAGCAGGACACTTATATTTCATGCCATGCTTCCTGGGCATACACACAATAACTTGTGCGTTTCACTCATCCTTTGAAACTCAGTTTATTTTTGCAGCACCAAAGTTACATTGTTTTCAGACTTTGCTTCGTAATTCCATATGCAGCAGAAATTACTTCCTCCACTTTACTCGGAGGCCCAACGTCTATTACATCTTATTAAGTGTGAAGAACGTTATGATACCATAAATGCTTCTTGTTTCCTTTGGACTTCAGTGTATTTCTTTGCTAATATTACGTAATCAGGCTGGAATTCATCTCCATAATCCAAAAATTAAGATGCACTTTGAGAAGATCCAAAAGGCACATTTGCTGTTGCCTGCTAAACAGCATTAGGCACCACTAATATTAGACAAATTTTAAGTGCAAAAGTCCGTTCTCAGAGAAAAACAATTGTATTTTTTTCTAGCGTTGTTTTGTACGATAGCTTTTTCAGCCAATCCACTCTTTCCGGTTTCCTCGCAACTCCGACCAAGCGCTCACCTGACTCGTGCGACGTGAAGTGCGGAGAAAAACTTGATGAGACCGAGTGGAAGAGGAGGGGTGCAGAGAAAGATCGAAGAATTTAAATGAATGAAGTAGACTCACCACTACTTTTGTTGTGAGATGAAATACTCGTAGCTAGAGGCTGTACGGATAACGTAGTTTCCGGTTTCTGCCACGGTTTTCTAGCTTCTTGTGTTTTTCCCGTCGTCGAATTTGCCTGGTTCTGTCTCAGGTTCGCTTTCCACGCGGGCTCCGTTGTAGCGGAGCTGAAGCTTCTGTTCGGCCGATTCCACGATCCGGATCCGCTTGAAGCGAAGCTGTTGACCGGTTGCGGAGGTTCAGCATTCGAGGTCTCTCTCTTCCTTTGCAATTCGAGTTTCCACGCAGGCACTTCACTGTTGCTGCGGTTTTTGTTCAGAAACTGTTGACAACAACTTTTTCAGGTCTTTGTGTAAAATGACTTAAAATTCGGAGAAAAAAGGGTGTTGATTTTTGCTTGAAATGCGCACAAAAAAGGCAAAGATATATCGTTTTCACAAATTTGACGACGTTCATCGCCGATATTCTTTTTGAAGTGTGTTTTGATGAACAGCAGTCAGCGCTTAATTCAAGTAATACAACCAACAAAATCTTAACTAGAAATATTCTCTTCATTTCTACCAATAAAACTTTGGAGACCACAGTTGGATGCTCACACCAACCGTCTCTACTGTGCATAACAGCGTAGCAAACACTTTGAAAAAAGTAACGGTAAACATAGTATTCCCATCTGTTTCGGTCCACACGCACATTACAGCAGTGCTGGGTAGCTTCGAGTCCAAACTCGAAGGCAGGTTTTATGAACTCGATTGAACTTTTTCCAGAAAATCGACCAGGAACTGAGCTCCAGTTCCATGATCATGAAATCTCGCAAAAAGCTCAGCATAGCGTTATCCTAGGCTCGTGCAATTGGTAAAGATAAATTTAAAGCAACAGCAACTTATCTTTTGAACCACAGAGGGAGTTTCTGTACTCACTATTTCTACTGTATATCAAGTGCATGTTGCTTGCAACACGCGCATGTTTGCTTTTCAATATCAACGAAATTTTGTGTAGTTACTGGCGCATCTTGTATCACAATTATTGACTGAATTTGTAAATCTCGGTCGTTGTTAACTCTTTCCGAGAAGAACGTGGTTAAGACCTAGTATTTACAGGGATGCCTCATCCATTTACAAAAGTTATGAGAATAGCAGCTTTCCTTATATCTTTTTTTGTGGACTTGGACCAGACTTCCTCGTCTGCACATTCGGTTTTGAACTTTATCTTCAATTTCGCAACACTACGTTACGTTTTAAATCTGTTCCGAAGTGGAATCAACAACAGGAGATGCACATTATGTCTCGGTCATGACCATAAGACTGACGCGTATATCTTTCACCTAAAATATCTTCTAGAACTGTCATTTCACGACAAGACATCATCACAGATCAGTAGTCAAGATTTGACTTTGAACTTCAATGAACTTCGTGTTACACAAGAATGAAAACCGACTTAAGAAACTTACCGATGATGTGGGTGGTTGCCCGTACATTTTCACCAGGTCCGATACAGGCTGAAAAACAGTGCACAGTACTTTTAAGCAGCACGCCTAGGCACCAAGTGCCAATAAAAACACAAAGCTCCATAAATTACGAACAATTTTAGGCAAACGTAGACAATATAGCAGCTTTAAAAACAAAGATTTTAAAAAATCATTCCGACGCCCATGTTGGCAACTTTTTCATTGTTTTGATGAAGGTTGCAACGATGCATGAAATAGTTTTGTTGTAGACTGTTTGTAACTTTCTGTAAACAGCGAGAGCTCAGCAGAGCAAAATAACTTTTGCATTCTAAGCGCTTGCTTGGCACAGTGACCAGCGGGAGGTTGAAGCAAACATTCATGAAGATATTTTTCCAAAGCGAATATTCAACGCCTTCAATAAAACGATATTCTGGTTTGCTAGCAAGTTCTTTGCAACCTTTAGTGCAACCTTAAAACTCTAGATAGCACGCTTATAAGCCAGATTAGATATGCCGAGGTTGCCAAGAATCCAAAACATTATCCTGCCAAGATGTCTATGCTTAACCTGGGGGAACCGTGGAAGACTCCCTGTGATATCATGAACAGAAAAACATGAAAGGAGCATATCAGGTGAACTAGCACGTGATGTAATTCTCAGCAAAACTAAAAAGCTGTGAAGATTTAAAGGTTCAAATACTTTTANNAAACACTTGAATTGACAGCAGCTTTAAAGATTGTTTGAGAATTTGGTAAAAAGTGTGGCTTTTATAATAGTTGAAAAGTGTACAGTTCTAGTAGCCGTTATTATTTACCTAACGCTGTNCTTGAATCGGTTGTTTTTCAGCTGATGTTATATTTCCAGAGAGAGGCTCTTATTGTGTACGTTGGATTCTTATACAGCGGATTGTCTGCAGACATGTTTTCTACGATTCTTTTTAGTTTGTTTAAAATACTAACTCTGATTTAAAGTTCAGCATGTGGCGTACTGACGTGCTGGAATTATCGCCTCAGTCGTATTCTTCTATGGAACTTGAATGACTTGTTTAACGTCGCAACCAGCAGTAGCTCAGTTGTAAAGTGTCCGCCTCTCAGTCGGGAGGTTGTTTGTTCAAGCCACGCCGAACACGTGGATCACAAGTGAAACACCGCAGCACTTCTGGGGCAAGTGCATTCAACTCAACCGCCACGGAAAGAAGCAAATTTCAAGCTTCGGCCTGCCGCCAATTGCCGTCACCAAAATCAAATTAAAATAGAAAGTTGAACGTCGCAGTCGTAGATACGAAGACGCTGTACAAATTTTGCAGTTTCTGCACTTTTCAAGTCTGTCTTCATCAAAAATAAATCCTGAAAGCTTGGCAAAACTAAGATTCTTATCTCTTTCCTAACTCGTTTTGGAAATTGGTCAACAGTGAGATTTTGCCATTGGCGTGATGCTATTACAACATTAAACGGCATTTAATAAATACATTTTAACATCTTTCTATTCGTTAGCACGTATGTGTAAATAACAAATTTTGACAAAACTGACAAACTGAAGACAAACTTTAATTGATATAGAATAATCTCGAAATTGTAAAACTTGTGACTGATTTTTGTGTAAACATGTTTTCTGAGAAGACATTATGCTGACAGAAGTTGACACAGTCCATTATTTCATGAAATTATCACAGTCCATTATTTCATGACGTTTTGCTTATTCAAGCTGACAGAAAATGCTTGGATGTTTTGTATCGCAAACCTCTAAAGTTGGTTTTAATGAATAGTAGTTTTCATTCTGCAGCAAAGAGCGAGTAAGTGTCAAAAATGCTCTCAATTTTTTATTATTTGTTAATAGCAGGTTTCGACACAAACCAATGCTCAGGACGCACTAAGCGCTCATCACTGCGGAAACTATGTAGCAGTTTTTCACATGTCCAGCCTGCTGCCACCTTTGCATACAGTTCATTGACACAAGTGAGGTTTATTGCATTACATATGTTTGCTTGGTTTTAGTGTGTGTTTGCTGAATAACAGAACGAAACAGTGGTTGGTATCAACGGAAACAATTTTTCAAAGCAATTCTGTTGAAAGCCGCTAATCTATGGCACACAGCTTGAACAAAGCGCATCATCGCAGACGACACATTTTTGGATCTGAAGGCGAGTGCAGCTGTGAGGGGCCGTTCACATTGTTGAGAGATTCAACGGATAGCGAATATGTCAAATCAGACAATGACCATATATTCATTGATACTCAAGGTCCAGAGCGGTAGTGCAAAGCGAGCAAAGATTGCTCTCGCAGACGAGAACCCACCAGCACCATATGGCACGACTGCTCACAGCAACATCAGATGTAAGCTGTCTTTACGGTGGCCACGTAAACGCAGTAATGTACAATTTTCAGGCCAGACAAGTACCGCTCTTTTCGTGTCCGTTAGCGGAGCTGGAACCATCGACGTCACATGTGACGTCACGTAACTAAACAACCTCGGACCCGACACGGTGTGCGGTCTATTCTAGATTCGAAAACGCTATGAACCGCTGGTTAATCTTAAATCTTTAGGAACGTTTCACCTCTAAACGTAATGCTAAACTCAACCATTCGAAACAGCGAGTATATCTGATGAGAGACGTAAAATTTGATTAAGGTTTGTCTGATTCTGACAAGTTTATACCCCGCTTTCCTTCTTGTGGCTGCCAGCAGTTTCTGTAGAGAATAATTGGCTGCGAAACTATAGATACACCGATTTCGTTCGGTGGAGAATAGGCAAAAGATTTTTAAGTGCACGATGAAAACTTTGTNAGTGTTTGGACTAACCCTAAGTGCTAGCGCCACAGAGATAATATCTTAGGATGAAAATTGCTAAACTTTTGCCACGAATCAAGACAAATTCACACAAATGTTAGTTTTCAGGCATTTTTCATGTTGAACAATAACTTGCCGTACATTTGGGTATTATGAGTTTCTATTCGAATTAAGAGCTGATGATACCTACGTAGTAGGCGAAAGATATACTCTGATAAGATCGCATTGTCTGATTTTTGGCTGTGATAGGATTCCTTTCGATAAACAGTGGATTTACTGTAAATTGCGAAAACTACTATTGCATTCTTTTCTTGAACTGCGAAATCTGCTAACGCTGGTCTTTCCACGAGTAGCCATTAAACACAACTTAAGATCACCTTTGGGTTTTCGGCAAAAATGTTATTCAATTCCGTCTTAAATTTTACCAAATCTCGACACTGATCTTCTTCATTTTGCCATGCTTTCATTGACAAGATGAGTATTGCTTAAGAGCAGGGGTTTCAAACACGCGGCCATGGAGGGCATTTTGGACACCCAGCATTAGCTTTCGAAATTTTGAAACAAAGAACCATATCTTGAAACAAATTAACCATACAATTTTGTACCATAGTTTAACCATATTTACCACAAATTAACCATATTAACCATATTTTGAAACAATTAACCATATATTTTTTACTTTATCAGCCGCTGTTCAAAGTGACTGAATGAGTCAACAAGTTTTTCAAATCGAAAGTGAAGATGCCTAGAATTGATGTGTCCTTATCTCACGATATCCTTCGCAGGAAATAAACTGTAAAAGCGGTTTCTAATCAGATTCAACAGCTGGCACTTTTCTGAAATGGTCTTTGTTCAGTGGTCATGCGATCGTTATGCGGCCTGGGGTTACTTTAAAAGTCCTCACTTGGCCCTCGGAGCAAAATCCTCATTTGGCCCAAACTTCCGTACGAGACTTATGGCTGTTCCTACCACAGATTTGTGGCTGTTCCTACCACAGATCAAATGTAGATCCAACATTAAAAGAAAGTTTTCTCACGTTCGCTTCGCACTCATTTCGGAGGGCCACGAGTGGTCTGCGACGCCCATCCCGCTTACTGTGCCCCGTAGGACCCGCCGCGAGTTGTTGGCGAGTCACCTCGCGTGAAGCTTTCGTTTGCACCCAGCCGTGAATGCCATGCCCGAGGTTGGACAGTGTACAGGCTGGGCGCACTCAACCATTGCACCATTTAGCCGTTTCCAAACAATGCAACCAATTCCAAATGCAGGCAGTGATTTACTGCTCAAACAGAAGTGGAGAACATTCTCCTGAAACAAAGCAAATCGCGCTCGCGGTGCAGGATCTACTTAATTGCGGGGGGCTACAGGATCTATTGCGGGGGGGCTACAGGCCAAATTCGCGAGTCTTAAAATGTATTGAAATGTGGCGTGTGTAAGTATACAAACTGCGGAATATTTCACAACAATCATAAAACGTTTATTCATTGTCCAAATGAAGAGCAACACCCGTGAATCCTCGGGCAACGGCCTCTTATGCCCAATGGCAAGTTTGGCCCCGTATGGTGGCCAAGATTGTTGAAGCTCAAAACATGAAAAAAATCCGCCGCGTCTTGTTGCGACACCAACAAAGCACATGATAGCCGGTCTCCATTTAAGGAATGGGAGGGTGACGATTTCTACGCTCCCTCTGACCATACCACTGGGCGTAAGACAGACTTTTGACGGTAATATATGACGATGGCCAATCTCGCTGAAGCAGCGAGAAGACTTCGTGCTTCGAAGAAGGTCAGTTCAAACTCATAAATTTTTTCCCACATTTAAATTTTTATTAAAAATTGTTCAAGAAAGAACTTATGTTTAGCAAGAAGTACTGTAGTTACAAACGAGGCAACCAGTACTTGCTTTAACATTTCGATGTTGCCTCGTTGCCTAATCAGTTTCCCTTACGTGTCAGGAACGGATTACACACTGGCGTTTTCTTAGTTCAATGATCATTTTCTGATGTATTTTGCACAATGCCCAGCAAAGATATTCAGTGATGATGTAAATCGATATGCTGTGGTTGTTCGGGCCGCTGAAAAGACAGCCTGGCAAATGTTTCATCGATGTATGAAGTTGTCATATGTTCCAAAGATGGCGCAGAATCTCATATAAATATATGTTCCGTTGAAGGCAAAATATTTGCTGAAAAATTCATTCGAAACTTTTCATCGATTTGCTTCAACACGTGATCACGTTTCAGCGTAAATGTTAATCAAAGGGCNAGAGACCGGCACATGGTTTACAGGATNAGCGCAAACGACTACAAAAAGGGAAACACTGCTTTTAAGTGATCACTGAAAGAAATCTTCAGAACCCCNCACATTGATGTGCTGCGTGTTTTTCTCCTATAAAGAACAATTTTCATTTCTGCAACGATATCTGCGTCTGGCATTTATCGGATGTCGCAGAATACGTAAAAATACAACGAAATTCGGGCACAAAACCTATGCACTCTGTTGTAAATAAACCACAGGTTGGAATCAAAGTTTCTAGTCAAGCAAAGAACTGATTACGCTCAGCACTTCGGCAACATTCCCTAAAACAGCGGTTTCATAAATTTCCAGTTNACGGCTCCATGACCTTCCATGACCTTTCTTTTGGCAAGATATGCTGATCTGCCAAACTCCAAAATGGAAACGTTTGTTGAAATGCACTGCAAAATGGTTGACATAGCCTTTTTTGAAAAAAAAAAGTTAAACAAAAGAAATTCAATTGATTTGGAAAAATCTTGTGCTTTATTAGGTTGTTCAGTTGCATTAATAACTCACAGCAGGCAAATAATTAATAACTCACAGCAGCCAAAAAATAATAACTAACAGCAGGCAATTAATCTTGTAAATAAAGTATGATTTTGCACTAAATGCTGAAACGCACCGCCACGACAAACANCAAAATCACGTGTTATTCTTCGGTTGAAGTTTTGCAGCTGCCAGGATTGGCTGGTGTTTGTCGTGAGGGACGCCGGTGCAGTGAAAGGCTAGCCCGAGCAGTAAAAAATTAAAAGCAATGGAAACTATTAGCAAAAAAAAAAGTTGTGCTCAATATACTTGTTTCTTTTCAAAAAAGTATCAATTTGACAATTCTCAGTATGGTTACACCAGACGACTGTCTGTGAAAATTAAACCAGGTCCAAGCGTTTACTTGACTTTAACGCAAAAGCGCCCACATAATAGGGATGGCTGTAGCATTCGCATCTTCCGCAACAAATTTGACCTTAACAATAATAACAGAAATTATAGAAAATCCTTCTGAATTTTCTGGATGCGCGAACAGCTGCAGTACATTTGTTTCATGTCGATCTTGATAGACCATAAAATTACCTATGATGCTATTTATGACAAAGACACCTTCGCTGAGTTTCCCCTTTTTTTAATGGCAGGGAGGGCAGTGACCCCGCCATAACCCTCTGATCTCTCCGGTGGGCATGCTTGTCCTAGCAACGCAACTCACGTAAACGCCTCAGAACCAAGGAAGTGCAACGAATGTGCCCCCCCTTCCTGCCACTGCTACTTGTTTTTCACCGTTTTCTAACTTGGCTCATCTGAACTAACTCGAAATCGGCCGAAGACAGTCAGATTAAATATAAAAGCTCCCCGTCTCTCACAACAAAAGAGTCGGAGGAACTATTGCATCAGACTCTTCTATTTCAAAAAGCCAACTGTCTGCTATTTTATTGCAAGACCTTTATCAATTTGCCAGTTTTGAAAGCGAACTCTTCCAACATTTCCAGAAAGAAGTCATAAACGAAAGAAAGGGGCAGTAAATGAAAACAAATGGCTTTAAGAACACCTTTCATTTTGCGTTTGAGCTGTGGAAGCAAAACACAGAGCGGTGTGAGACCTTGTCCATTATCTCGTCGTCACCGTTACTTTACCAACACGCTGCGCAGTTTACAATTTCAAGAAAACCAAATCATGTCTAATCATTGATACTGGAGTTAAAACACTAAAAGATCGGAGATTTCAGCACCGCATTCTGCTTTAAAACAATTAAGACATTTGCATAATAATTTTAACATGTCATCAAGTTGCGTGCAAAATTTTGGGGTATCGATTCAACAAACAACTTGACAATGAGTTTCGGGCAGGGGGGGACCTTTGTTTTTCAACATTCGAGGAACCTCCGTTCAACGGATTTATTGACCCTCGGTGACGGGGCCCCGGGAAGAGCACAGGCCGTGGCGCAACTGTAGGTTTGAGCTAGGGTGGAAAAATTTAGCTGAAGGGGTTTTACTGGCTACCGTACGGGGCACACTGGCCAACACTCAGAACAAGAGTTGAGAAATGATAGTGAATCCGGATGTGCATGTCCCTGCTAAAACCCGAAGCTACCGGAAAACACACCGAAAAACGCAATAAGAGAACAACCTACTGAAAACCAAAATAGTACTAAATACTAAAATATAAGCCAAGCGGGGACCCAGTTTTTACATTCATCTTGCCAGAGGGCGGTTCGCAAAGCTTCCCCACGTCAATTACGCCAAGAAGCACACGCTGCATTAGTCACATTTAAACGGATCAGCACTTTTCTGACATGCTTCGCCAAGTCTTTTTAACCGCTGCTCGTACAGCAATCAGGACATCTGTGCATGTCCACAAAAACCAGACTTACCTCAACGTGACGAACGCACTTCGGAAGTTATCTCCACTAAAGTCTTGAGAAACACAACTTGGATACAGATTGTTACGTTGCCCTCGGCCACAAATGCTACTGCTACGGCATGAAGCCCTTTCCAATGAAAGTGCCGTATTATTTCTATTCCATCTGACTTAGCAAGAGCTTAGCAACCTGGAACAGAGGCATTGCAGACATGCAGGCATGTTCCTACGCCAAACTACACAAAACGCGGAAGTAGCCGCCCGCGCAACGTGATGCACAGCAGAGGTTGGTGTGCGTTGTACCATACAGAAGGCCTTGTGATGGCGTTTGAATGTGGGTGATTCAGAACATGAAAGTAGAGGTGGGGAGTCGCAGGGCTCGATCATCCCGGAACCTGGCGCAGTTATTTTTTCTCAAACGCACGTGCCAAATCTAACCAATGAAGGAAATGTTACTGAACATGTGTGCACACACTCACAAATGTGCAAAAACATTTTTCCACTTGTCGGTTAAACTTGAAAATGTGGCCCCAGCCCCAAATTTGGGTTCTTAGGGAGTTGATAGTGTTCGAGAAGCACCCGTTTCTGTCATCAGATCCTTACCGCCAAGCTCACTTTTCTCAAATGTACACAATTCCCCATGCTTTTATTGCACTAACGAGCAACCTGCTGTGCTACCCTGTGTGGCTGTCACATTGCAAGGTTTTTTTACGCACCAAACTATGAGGCTGTCCAGATTGGGAAAAGGTGAAATCACCACATGTTGCCAAAATAGACATACTGAAGGCGGAGGTTGCTTTGCCCACCTAAGCGGAAGTCAAATAAGCTATTAACTTGTTCCCGAGTGTTTGTAAATGGTCAACTGTTCCGTTTCGCATCACTGCCCATTGCGATCGTTATTTCGAGGGGGCGTTGTTTAAACACCTATTTTGTCGGTCGTCTTTATTCAAGGATTGCACTTATACCCAGCCTTTCCGCTGCGATCACTACATTCTTGCAAACTGAAAAAAGATCTTGCAAATTTGAAAAATCTAACACAACAAAATCTGTTGAACAAGACGCACCGGTGCGCGTAAGTATAACATTAAATGACCAAATCGCTTTGCAACTAACGCAAACGCACCAAGCAATAAAAAGTCCGAACAAGGAGAAGACAAAAGCCCATTACACGGGCAGCATGTTCTAGCGAGCCTATTTCCGGTGATGGAGGAAGCAGCACGTCACGCCCCGCATTAAATGTAGTGCTAACACTAACAACGCAGCTTAACGACCTGCAGCTCGATGCCTTGATTCGATCGTACAGGTCATGGGTGCACGACGACCTTTTCGCTATTGCCAACCGCATTACGTTTAGTTTTATGAATTACGGCCGCCAGTGAGTTCAAGATATTTTTGTTTTCTTGCATTGCTTCTGCTTCGCTTCCCACACACAGAGCCTATAGCCTGCTATGCGTTGTTTTGGCCGTCTTTCTGCGAAGCATCCTCATGCAGTAGACAAAGAGTTGTGTTATTGCAAGGCCGCCATAACTNACATTTTAAATTACATGCTCACGGTCGCATAAATTTTTATCNAAGGTCGCATGCGGCCGCAGGTGTGCAGCCCNAGTACAGGTTTTCATTCCACAGATCATCAGCTTGTGTCGTCANTAGGCAATGTCAGGACGCGTGGGACCTAGCAGCCATGAATGTGCTTTGCAGGTTACGTTTTATTTGCGCGCAGCTGAGATTTTCTGCATTAGAACTCTTACTTTTTCGCAATTTCAATTCTGCCAGTCGTAAAACACTCATTCTGAGCTGTACCCAGCTTTAAAAGAAACACAACAGTGCGGCAGTTTACGATATTGGTAAATCGTTCAATCCGAAACAAGTTGACGAAAAGCAAACACGGGTTTGGTTTAATTGTAACCACCGTGAACATTCTCTGCTCCGGAAGAAGAAAGCATATTTGACCAGGTAACTTTCCACTACAACAAAATTTAAAGTAACACTTTTAGTTCAAGCAAAATCATCTAACTAATGGAAGCTTAACTGTGCTACGCTCCTATCAAAATTTAAAACGGGTCAATGTCAAAGTTTTACTTTGTAAGCAGACAAACAACCAGTACTGAAGATGCGTTTCCTAACAGCGTGTGTCGTCTTCAGACCACACAGTTGCCATGCGTTGTTTTACAAAACGACGATTTCATTATCAGTTACTTGAACAAAGCAACCATGCGAGCACTTCGAGCACTTGTTAGAAACAATAAAACAAATAATTATTTTCTGTCTTGTTGTTTTCACGGTTGTGCAAGGTTTTCAGGTTCCACTCTTTTCTTGTAAGTTATAAATAAAACTGATGAGCAATTCTTTTTTAAATCGGCGCTGTTTTACGACGGATTCTTATCTTATTTCTAGTGATAGCAAATGAAATTTGTGCAACTTCGTTTATTTTCTACTAAAAACAAACTGAGTTGATCTAAGTGCTTACAAAGCAACTGTTACTCAGAATTCTGAAATAAACGATCTTGCTCAAAACCAGTCAGTTTCTATATTTCCTGGTAGAACCACAAAAATGAAAACTTGACAATTTCTCTGAAACGGTTCTGGCCTGTTTGTGTCTAACCCTACTTGCCAATTGCAACTAGTATCCAACCATCGTGAGCGGCCTGTGTCATGCACCTCTTGAGAAATCCGGAAGGAGTTGAAAACGTGCCTTACTCGTTGACGTACGTTCCATTGTTTCGGAGCCCGAAACTACGTTCATTGATAACGGCACATTGAAAAGATTCCTTTTTCATTTAAAACTTTACTTCAGCCTTATGAAACTTGTCGTCCTTTGAAATGGTTGGTTACTGGTTGTTTAAATGGTGGGTTATTGGTTGTCTCGAATGGTTGATTACTGGTTGTTTCAAATAACTGGTTACTGGTTGCAATACCAGTTGAAAAAAACAGTAAACTGAAAAGCATTTTTCGTGCGGTCGAGCATTATGTGGATTAAATAGCATCAGGAACCTTAAAAAATCTACAGTTTATAGAACACTGTTTACCGAACCCTTGCAAATCTTGGCGCTTAGAAAGTAAATCACTTTGTTTAGTTAAAATGGTTTGTTGCTTTTAAGTTTTGTCTTTTAAGCTTCAAGAACCGATGCAATTACTTATGAAGAGCAGTTCTAAAACTAAAAAACAATCACACTTGAGAGAGAGCGCAGAACAAGCAAATGTTATTGAACGATAGGCGTAGCAGGGGGTACAAGAGGGCCATGTCCCTCCCCAAACTTCTAGCATATCTTGTCACTTTGTGCTTGAGAGGCAGTGTCCAAAATAAAGCACTGTTGCGCGCTAAAAGTCAAAAGGTTTTCCCCAAAAACATTTTGAGCTGGCTGCGCCATTGTATTGTATTGAACTGCATGTTTTGTGCAACGAGGCAGTAACGTCAGTCACACCAAGCGTCGAATTTTGATGTGTGGAGGCCTTACGTTCCATGCGAATACATTTTAGGCTTTGAACTGACAAGGTGATCGAAAATTACGTACACTGAGACTAATTCACCTAATGTTCAAAGGAGACCTGGAACTTTACGAGCCTTGGCGTTGGCAAACTCATTTACGACACCGTTACAAAATATTGTAATAAATTCGGGTATGCTCTTTAGAGACTTAGCAGCTTGCAAATTTCTAACACAAAGTAGAAGTTAAACGAACTTAGGTCTCCAAACTCTGCATTTGTGTGGAGGCACCTATGGCCCGTGTGCGACAGCACATACCACCTCAATCCGACATTGGCCACACAACTGACTTTACACGTGAGGCAAGCGATCGATGGATGGAGAGAAAGTGTTAATTTTACCTCTGTCTGCTTTCGGATAGCAGCGCAATGTCATCACACGATCTGGATAAATGACCCGAAACAGCAGGTCGTGAGAATGAACGAGTGCAGCCGTAACAAACATGAGCAATCCGCGTTTAGCACAAGTGTGAAAGTGTTGGTTCGTTCATGCAGTCGGATATTGCTTGCGAACTTATCACGTCAGCCACCTTGCAAGCTTCCTGCCCGAACACGCGAGTGATTAATAGCCAGGCTTAACTGGCGTAAGTTGAAACGCAACTACTTTCGGTTTGCTTTGTTTGTCGTGGAGGTACGTTTATTGACCGCTTTATCAAATCAAAAGACAAATTCGTTTTCCAGGCACGGCCAAACACGCCTTGACATTTTCCCTTCACCCAACTGACCGTTCTGAGGAACCTCATGTGGTGGTATTATGACGAAAAGCGTGCGTCACAAACCGCGCCTCGGGCTCGCGACTGAAGCAAGGTGTTCACACATAGACGTGCTGTAATTTCCATTCTGTAGTTTCGCATAACCCAAAATGGAAATGTGTTCAGACAGGTCTGCTTTCATGGAGATCGCAATACTTGATTGTTTTGCACATTGCCGAATTCAAAATCTCGGCCGCATAAACTCTGACCCTTGCAGTGACCAAGCCGAGTTTCCTAGGAGTGTGTTCGATGTAAGAATGCGGTCTTATTGGGATTTCAATTTCGTTGTTTGTGAGAAATTATTGGCGTGGTTTGCTAACTTCCTGCTTGATGATCACGTTCCCGATGCTTTCGTCTAGCACTGTATATAACCTGTGTGTTGATTCGAGTTCTAGGCCCTTTCATTTTAAGAAGCAGTGTGGTCACTTAGTGTGACTGAATTCTCCTGAACGTTCAGGACCACGACGCAATCTTCAGTGGCGTATGGTGGTCATTGTTATTGGGTGTGCCCTGTTTGTGACGCCACACTGCGACGTAAAATTCACGTTTCAAATCCAACGTTTTAGCCAAGTTTTTTGACACAATGCACATCATTATACACGCACACTCCTTATTCATCGTTGTATGACGTAGTTTGTCATTGTATTGACTTTAAAACATGGGTGGGGAACCTATTTACTATCCCGGGCCGCATAATTTGTGGATTATCACTGGCGGGCGGCAAATAGCAATTGATTTTATCCTAGATTTCTACCTTTACCTTGCTGTGAGGGATGGAGGCTCCTATGACATCCTATCTTAAGTATCTGCTTAACATTGAGCTTTGCTTTGACGCGATTTTGTACTCTAAAGTGGGTAACGAAACTTCTCATGCGGGCCATATCAAATGTCCACGCGGGCCGCAGGTTCCCCATCCCTGCTTTAAACTATCGACGCTCCAACGTAAAATGTAGATACAAAATACATTCGACGCTGAGACTGAGCAATCATAACTGCAAAAATATGAGGCTGCACGTTAAACCCAAGGAGTAAAACACACTTAGCGTTACAATAGGGCAGTTTACACCAGCAAAAACAGTCCGCAAGAATGTCGCTTTGAATACGAGCAGTCGAGCCCAGAAAGTGTGGGCCTCGAATAGCGCACACCCAGGGTTGACAGTTCAAAACAATTAGGGAGTAAGTTTTATTCGATTTCATTTCGATTTAATTTAATTTTAATTTAATTTACACTCAGCCCTGGAACAAAGCAGCACACAACTGCAAAAATAATCTGCGGCTCTGCGCGAATGTCTTGTCGAATACGAGTTTTCGAGCCCTGCAGGTGTGCGCTTGAAATGCCGCACACCTTGGACTGCAAGATAGAAACAAACGGAGAAAATTCACTCAGAACTGGAGCGGCGCAGCTCTCAACTGCAACAGCAGTTTGCGCACATATCTTTTCGAATACGAGAACAATAGAGTACATTAGGTGCGCGTCTGGAATGGCGCACACGTTCGGGCTGGAAACTACATAATTATCTTTCTAGATTTTTGTGATTTTCCCTTGATCGAACAACCTGAAAAATGTCACGTCTTGTTCAGTTTCACAGGGTGTGCGCCGCACACCCTTGCACACCCGGAGTATGCGTCCCTGCCGATCTTGCCCCGAAGTAAAACCGCGTTAATTGTTAGGGTTCTGGTTCGTGGAACATGTCAGACTTAAAAGCGGCGGCCAAGTATTCGAGACGTTAGGATTTGCAAAGTTGAGTAAGCAGCTACATCAAAGTCCTAGACATTGCTGGAAAGTGTAAGACTTTGCGCATCTTATCATGCAAGTTTTGCGCATGCGTGCAGTCACTTAGACGACTTCCGGTGAAAATCACAATGACGTCAATATGACGTAATATTGGGATACCTCGAAAATTATAAGAACGTTTTTTGTTTTGATCGGTAAGGGCATCAAATTTCCGTGCAGATGTCTTCTTTGTCTCTCTGTCACAAACGGTTCGTGAGTTTAACTAACAAAGTGAGCTATTGAGGTCGTACCTCACCTTACGTGTCACTTGTCAACAGTCTGGTCTCGTTACGTAATTGGTGATGTATTAATCAAGCGTCTCGTACAGATGTTTGCAGTTACACATTTCGAGCACGCGCTATTTAAGCACTTTTATATTCCTAGACGCTTTCAACATACCCTAAGTGTTCGGAAAGTTAAAAAAAACAACATTGCAAACGCGTCATACATGTGAAGTGTTGAAACGGGTTCGCTCGGGAGCATTCCAAGACTTTCTGAAGTCCATCGTCGAAAATACGCCAAAGTCTGTAAGCAGCTATTTAACGTTAAACTGTTCTTGGACTAATGACAAGATTTGATTGAATGAAAAACTGAGTGGAACAAAGAGTTAAAAGCAAGCAAATAGTTTTGTTGAAGGTTCACGTTTTGCTACTTTCTTAATGTCCCTGCTGACTGGTCTGGCACAGGCCAGGGTCGGATTAATTGCAACATGTAATTTAATTGAATGTAAAACACCATACGGAGCTTCAACAAAAGAATCAGCAAAACCAGCGGAACACTTGCCGTGGAACCTGTTGCAGTTTTGCTGAGTCAACTGCTGAGTCAACAGCGAGATGTACCGGATGCGCTGAGCATGTGATTTGGATGGTGTATTAGTCAGAGTTGGATCAATTATAATTTTTTTGTGCTGAATGCAATTCATTATATATTTTCATGTGATTGTAATCATATTTGCAATTAAGACATTTTGTTTTTGTGTAACTTTAATGTATAATTGAAACATTTGAAGGACTATTTGCAATTATATTTAAACGGAAGTATCTGACTTACGGACCAAGAGCATTTTATTGTTTATGACCAAGATTAACTTAAAAATACAAACCCAGGGTGACGAAAACTGATTGTAGTTCTCTCATGTATCAACACTTCCTTGATACAAGCGCAGAGGCGGTATTAGATAGAGATTATTTTTGAAAATTCTCTTATTTAGATTTCAATTTCACAAATCAGAGTACGTAGAAATGAGAAGTTTTAATTATAACATGGTAATGGAAGAAGTTTGTACATACACTATGCTAATCAGTTTGGTTTAAAAAATCCAAGCAGTTACTCCTTTCTCGAATAACCTAGGGTTACCATATCTGATGAGGCGGAATTCCTGACGGATTTATGTTAGTCACTGTAACCAATTTGTGCGACGAAAACACTTTTATTGTGATATAAATTCTGGATGCATCCAAAGCACACTGCCACCGTCGATTTCCCTTGAGAATAGGATAAATACAGTGCAAAGCAAAACCAGCAAAAATTAAATTCATCTTCTATTTTACATCCCGTTGTGACAAAATAGTTTGTCACTTCACTTGATCAGGAAGCTCCACTTACTGCTTTGCAATGTTT
>JGI24158J21664_10002770_pt1 | contig 21553 bp, 15 predicted proteins | sample Ectturendosymbi3_FD_21664 | JGI IMG/M metagenome (IMG submission 21664)
TGTACTATTCTTGTTGTCTACTGTTGCAACCTCTCCGGTGGTGCTGCATTGATTGTGTGATTCACCACGAACGGGATGTGCGTGAAGAATAACACTATTATATATGTAGAGCGAGCAAGCAATAGTAAGAGAGATTGCGAGCATGATCTCTATTGTTGCTTGCTGCCACGGTGCGAAGCTTAGCGCATATGCCGCTCGGGATTTCCGATCGCAACACTCCCACACATATGCTCCTATGACGCTCGCCCCACATTCCTTTGCATTGTGAACATTCCTGGTGTACAAACAAGACACTCCCCTTCTTCATCCATCAAAGTGGCATCAACTTTAGATCAGTGGGAAGTCATATTTAACTTTAAACTCTATGGAGAAATTCTGTTCTTGAAATTTTGTTGTGGAGTCTTTGCGGCACACACAAGCTGTGGCGGACGAGTCCATGATGCTGACCCTTTTGCTAAACGGTGTATTCAAACATTACACTTACTTGAAATTATTAAGGTCGGTACCCTTTCAAAGTAGAGGGTCTTCGTGCTTCGAAAGTGGCTGCGAAAAAACATGCAAGTGTCGATAAATGTTGGACGCGACTTAATTGTAAAGGTCGGAACATGTGATTATCAGGTTTTAGTCATTTTGTGGAAAAATCCTGAAATCTATTGGACAATCGCCGAAAAAAGAGGGCAAATTTGTTTACTCGTGGATTTGTTAACAATTACAGTCATTCCGCTTTGTGATGTGTCAACCTCGTGAGGAAAATGCAAAATCTAGGCTACTGGGAATGAGGATATTTTTACTGCTTTTTTTTGGATATTTATACTTTTCATTACTTTGTAACGTTTTGGACTTCATGTGTTTGACGCCAATCGTTACCATTTGAAAAACACATGTTTGAAACTGAAAGTAAATCTAAAGAACTGTTTGATTCCTACCTTTCTGCTCATCCTTTCTACCAGTACGCTAGCTGAGCTGAATTCTACTGCTTGAGAAAGCAGATCACCATCTTCCGATTCAACTGGTAAAAGTCAATGAAATTTGTAAACTGTTCTGCTTCATTTTCCGGGTGCTTGTAGAATGCAACCATGGACTATCCTTTGTTTTACGACAGAGTGACTTTATTTTACGTTAGACGTTTGCTGTTAAAGACTTAGTTGAGTATATGCAGCTATGCGACAATTAATGTTGGCTCTGAATACACAACAAGTCAGTGGAATGAGATTTGTGGATTTAAACTTTTTGGTTACGTCATCAGTGACCAGCTTGGAATATCGTTTTTGTACAATTTGTAAAATACATCCCTACTCCTGTGGCATGAACGATATAACAAGACAAAAATGGTTGCGACTAAAATAAGCTTTATTTTTCTGCAAGTCAACTGAAAAGTCAATTTGGTCATTAACAGCAGTGATTTTATTCACTGACTAAGATACCTGACGTTTCAACATTGCTAAGCCGAAGGAAACCTGTTGAAAGGACTACCGCAAGCAGCGCTCCCTCTGAGGTGCGCAAATGCGCAGTACCACCAGACCATTTGCGCAGTGAAATCTCATTCTCGCGCACTTGAAACATTCAATATTTGATATTGTCTATATATCGCACCGCTTAAATTAAAACGTCGCACTGGTTGTGTGTGTGCCTGCGTCGTTGCGCAATTGCATGCGCGCTAAAACAAATATTTGGTCAGTTCTAAATTTTCTTAAAGGGAACACTGATCGCAAGTGGCTATAAGTTCACAGATTACAGATTATGCAATGCAGATTTCGTTTCTAGTACGGTATTATTAGGTTGAGAGCAAATGTACGCTGAGAAGGAAACGCGTGACGCGAAAGGGAAGTAATCTGCAGCTGGGATTGACCAACAACGCTTGCAGTGTGTTTGTTGGGCAAAACGGAAACGAAGAGCTAGCAACGAATGGTGGCAAGGGTGTATTGCTTCGAGCCCGTTGCGCTGAATTTCCATCTGGAAACGGCCTTGTAAGCACCGAAGAGCAGCGTTAATCACCTTATTGTTGAGAAAACGAAAAGATTCGAAAACACTTATGCATTGATATAAGGTGGGTCACGTTGACAAATGTGACGTTGAATGCTGTAGACACAAAAAATAAGAATGACGACACAACAAAAGACTACGGCTGCTAAATAATCATGGAATTCACCAAAAGATTGTGTTTGTAAATTCACGAGTTGTTTGACATTATTATTTTTGCAGGGATGTTGCAAAAAATAAATCGGATAGCTAGCTTCATCGATTTGATTCGTGAAATGTTTTGCATGTTTTTGATGTCAGCAAAATCGATACATTCAGAAAGTTGTCAATTGCCACTGAGTTTGTTTGCGAACTGTTTCTGTGAAAACGACACTTTAACACGAATATTGCGTAATTAGGACAGCCAAAACAACTATTCGAACTGTCATTGTCATTGGTAAGAGTTACTGTTATTGTGAACAAACATCACTTGTGTCCAGGGGCATCCAGCCAGTAAGGTTGGGGAAGGAGATTTCAGTAATAATTGGTAGTCAAGTCTCATTACGTGTTGACTGCTGTAAGCGAGATGACGTACTTCACAACACTACCGTGACAAAAACCATAAACGGCAAAATGGCTTTAAATCGCAAAAGCTGTTTTTCGAATCGTACAAAATAATTGTGAATAAAGTTACTTTCGTAGGTTTTACGGGGGCGATGCTCCCAATACCCCCCCTCTAGGACCCGGCCCTGGCTGTGTGCACAGTGATTTCACAAAATTTTAATTTGGCAGATAGTCATGTATTTTTTAGCTTGGTTCAGAATCCGATTTGCTGCACTTGTTTTAATCATTTTCACACACAATACGATCATCGAAGACAATCGTCTGTCAACCAGGCTGTGGAGTCGGACGTCCCGTCATCCGACTCCGGGAAATTTCGATTATCCGACTCCAACTCCGACCTTCAGCTGTATTAGTTACTTAAAGTGATAATTCTTTTCAGATGAGTTCATTAACCCTACTTACACTTTAAAAATTCGAAAACTTGATTTGAAACGATCTACATGCACGTTCATCTCTCACTTTTGGAAAATGTGATGTAGCAGGTGTTATCCTACATATTTTTGAAAAAAAAATGCCCATGGAAAACAGCCACAATTCAAATTATTAAATAACGCCAGGGTTTTTTTGAGGAAAATGTTAGGCACCCGGTGTGGACCTGTAGCGACCCGATTTCTCTGATTCTAGGGACCCGATTTTTTCTGATTCTAGGGACCCGATGATAATTTTCTCTGATTTTAGGAACCCGATTTTCAATTCTGCCAAAACACCTTTAAAAAAACTGAATAACGCTAATAATTGATTAAAGCAGAGCGGATACCTTGCAAACGATATCAATAAACAAGTAAAATTGAAAAATGTATGTATCCTACCGGTGTTCATGTGTACATATTGCGCGACGCGGTTAAAAAACGCGCTCGGAGTTTCATAATACCATCTCAAAATGACTTCATTGACACAACTTGCCTCGCTTCGGCTTTGCGGAACTCACGTGTGTTGCTATCTTTTTGTTGTCTTTTTTTGGCACAGATGCTTGCTGCGTTATTGCAGCCGCTTTGGATCAAAGCGTTGCAAAGCAGTAGGAGTAATATGACCAGGAAGCACAGGTCTTTCGGAATGATCGTTTGCGTTGCAGTCAGACAGTCCACCGTGCTTCGAGAAGCATGACCAGAAACTGAATGTTGGGATGATCGTTCGCGGCGGCTAGTTGGCTTCCTTGCGCCTGCGCTTCGCCCATGCTGCGAGACGAATTGATTTGATCGAGGCACACGGCGTCGGCAGTGGTGAAATCCGAGTGTCTATTCTACTGGGGATTAAGGTCGCCGTGCGTTTTCATTTTGAGTTGCCGCTTACTTGATCTAATCTAATTGGACTCTGTAGTGCCGCGTTGTAGACATATCAATCAAAAACAGCACGTGTTTGTGGGGCGAAGTCCTTGTGCAAAAGCATTCAATCAAGAATAGGTATGCAACTCAGTGCGCTGCAGCCGTTCTGAATAGCCACGATTCGCTTTTGCTGAAATGTGAAGCCATTTAAATTGCCAAGTATAATGCTTGCGCACGTTTGTGGCACAAACAGCTACAATCGACCCGCAAAATGTCAGCCCGGAATTGGAGTCGTTAAAATTTTCTGCGACTCCGACTCCTCTGGTTGAAAATCCTTCCGACTCCACAGCCCCGCTGTCAACCACCATAAATTTGAAATGCGATAAGCAAAGTTTTGTTTTTTCCAGCAGCTGGCAAATGATGTGTTCTTTGATTTTACGGGTAAGACGCACCGAGTATTTTGGCTGCGTTTGCGATTGTCTGGTGTTTTGCACAAATTTCGTTCAACCTCTTGCTACTGGCGGTTCCAAGTTCATGAAAATCCGCATTCTCGATTTTAGAACGGACGCGCATTTTTCGCCGTAAAGTCACAGTGACTTGCAGCACACAAATGACATGTTAGAACGTACGTTGTTCATTATTTTTACTTGTGAGTTCTACTACTTTCATGAATGTCCTCATTGTGAATGGTTTGTTTGGCATATTTTTGTTTATTTCACAGCAGAAAATGACAAGTTGTTGTTTTACCAGTGATCAATCGTTGGCTTGTCAGATGGAATGTTGGGGAGCACCTGCTTTTTTAACATAAAATTTCGGTTTCTGCGTGAGCTTTACCGGCCAGTTGGTAGTGTTGGTTGAACACGCGCCATTGAAACTGGTAGGATGGATTAAATCTCTCGGCACCGGGAAATAATCTTGTTGCCCTCATATCTTTCGTGTTGCACCACGGGTATATTGGTCATTGCCAGCTGGTCATTCATAGTGAAAGTTAACCTTGGTACACAGCTGTTCAACAGGTTCGCAGTTTACTGGTAAACGTCGAGCCTAGGCGGAAGATTGAAGCAACAAGTGCTCATGTTTTGATTCAGTTCCAGATACTTCATAAGGTTTGACTTCTAACATCGTGATCGCAGTTCGATTTCAGTCATTTTGTGTCGATAGCATAACGATAGGTTTTCTTGTTGCATAGTTGCGTGGCTCAAGGTAAAATTATCCTTACCTGCTGCAGGAATTTCCCGTTGGATGAAGCATCAAAGTTGAATCCAATCCAGGGAAGTTCTTGTGATAGCAGGGAAAAATCGTTGTGAGATAGTGAGATTTTAGCCCCCTTTCAAAGACCCCCAACACTTGTGACCCCCTGCTCATCAGTAAAAATACCTAGTTTTGTTTTCAACAGGTGTCCATCAGTTAATATTTCTAGTGAAGGCCTGTGCTCGTGGCCCCCAGAGAACCGCTCCGTGGCCCCCAAGAGGGGCCGATGGTCCCGTTTGAGAAACCCTGATCTAAGTAGTAGAATTTTGCTGAATCTTACACGCAAAAGTAAATATTTGACGGATCAATTTCAATTGTTTCTGTTTTTGCATTGGCAACACCAAATAGCTATATTTTAATTCTACATTGGCAACATAATTGGCATCCTTACAGACAACTTGCTAGTTGCTATGCTTTGTCGTGTCTTTGCATTTCGGTATCTATTGCCTTTGCAGTATGAGTATGCAGCCATGTTACTTCTGTGTTCAAGATGTGAAAAAGTTGTGATTTTGAATGTGTTTGAGAAAGGTATCAATGCTGTTTTATTTTTGCCTGTTTTTCAAGCTGTCTACTTGGTGTTTTTAACAGCCCAGTGGCGACGCTGGCACACGGGCGCAGCCCGAGTCTTCAATTACGATTCATGTCTGAGAACGCGAGCTTGCTTGTTTTGTATATTTGTGCCACCAACCAAGGGCCGGTCCCACTTCACTAAGTTGTTAACTCGGGCTCTTTTTTTTGTGCCTTGTCAATTTTCATATATTTTCGTTTCATGTCCGGCCTTTCACGTTCATGTTGCAGGTGACTCGAAGAAAACAATATCGTTAGTAGCAGGCGTTCTTTCGATTTCGTTCGCTCGCGCTTTACTCGTGCTCATTCATCAGAGCACGAGCTGCCGGGCTATGCAATTAAATATTTTGAAAACGTAATTCATATCGGACTGAATGTTTACTGAAGCAATGGATTTTTATAGAACATTGGATTTGAAGTCCAATCCCGTGAATATTTCCCATTTTGAGAATAATTTCAAATGAATAAAAATTGTCCAGCAACTCGGGCTAATATGAATGAGCCTATAGTACTCAAAGGGCTTGTTGGCGTTATCACTGCTCTGTGACGTACGTTACTAAACAATGGAGAAGTTATCATAAGAACTTCTCATTTATTGTTACGTAACTAACGTCACAGAACCAGCCAAAATGCGAGCAAATGGAAGTTTCAGTGACGCGAACTTCGACCGGTTTTAGTCACTCAGAATTATCGTATGATGAGCCCGAGTGTCGATGTTAACCTGGACCGCCCCCTGTAACAGCCTATTTGAATTTCAACCGATACGGTTACCCGATACGTTTTCATAGTGGTGTAATTTTGTCTAAAATAATGTAATTTATACCTTCATATGGTGTATACGTAATGACGTCATATTTCAATGCTTGTGACGTCTCAGTTGCCAATTCAAACCGCAAAAATTTTCTATAGTTTTTTGACGTGCACTTTTGCGCCCGCCCCACTTTGAAAAAGGTTCCGCCACCCATGCTCATTGGTATTAGTCCGAGTTGCTGGACAATTTATCGTTCGTTTGAAATTATTCTCAAAAATGGGAAATGTCCATTGGATTGGGCTTCAAATCCAATGTTCTATACAAACGTATTGCTTCAAAAAACATACAGTCCGATATAAATTATATTTTAAAAAATACTTAATTGCATAGGGAAGCTCTGGCTCTGATGGATGAGCCCGAGTAAAGCGCGAGCGAACGTCGGTAGCCTATTACGAACGATATTGCTTTGTTCAGGTCACCTGCAACATGAACGCGAAAGGCCATACATGGAACGAAAATACGTGAACAGTGACAAAGTCCAAAGAAAAGAGCCCGAATTAACAACTTAGTGAAGTGGGACCATGGGTGTTATCACAAATACACATAGCAAGCAAGCTCGAGTTCTCCGATATGAATCGTAATCGAAGACTCTGGCTAAACCTGAGGAGCCCGTGTGCCGGAGTCGCCATTGTGCTGTTAGAAACACCAAGAGCACAGCTTAAAAAACAGACAAAACTGACACAGCATTGATACCTGTCTTAAACACATTCAAAATCACAACTTTTGCACATCTTGAACACAGAAGTAACATGACTGAATACTCATTCTACCAATGCATTAGATATCGGAATGCAAAGACAAGACAAAGCATATGCAGCAACTAGCGAGTAGTCTGCTGCAAGGACACCAATTGTGTTACCAATGCAGAAATAAATATAGCTATTTAGTGTTGCCAATGCAAAAACAAAAACGCAATTGAAATTGATCTGTCAAATGCTTCATTTTGCGTAGAAGATTCAGCAAAATTTCACTATTTAGAATGGTGTTGAAACGCTTGAAATTACACCAATTTTTTAATGGTGTGGCACGAACGTTTCCTCCACACAAGCATGGGTGTCGGAAGAGGGGCAGGAATTTGAAAAGTTATCGAAAAAGGCTGTTATCTTAGTTTCGAGTGGTAAAAACCAAATTTCACCACTTTTGCCCAACCCCTAGAAAAAGTTTTGGAAAAACCCACTAGTGCTTCCCTGGTAAAAATCCTTCCGACGCCCATGCACAAAAGCATGTAAAATTACACCATTTATGTAAAAAATTGTGTCGTAGGCCTGTTGCACTATCTGGCAACACTGTTTAAACAACACCAATGCGGTAAGCAAGGCATAGGAGGATGACAGACTGTGCACGATGTATTCTGCCAAACAATACGATATCCTGTCAAATTACAAGCAGCATATTACAAATAATATTGACAAAATACTGCCAATATTCTGCAACATTTTATTCATTAAACGATTTACTTCAACAATGGACCCAAAACTAATTGTGTTACTTAAACTTATTTAGGCAAAATTCGAATTCAAAAGTGGGGGGCAGGCACCCCAGAAATGAAAGTGGGGGGGCCTAGGCCCAGGCGGCCACCCCGGTTCCGCCACCTGCGATTAACGCCTATTTAAATGTTATGACATGGCAACGATTGATTTACACTGGTTAATACTTTTTTAATAAAGCAAGTATTAGTAAGCAAAGGAATTCACAAGGAAATATCACAGTCAGTACAGTCGCAACGTCACAAGAACCACCGCAGCAAGAGGCACCACGAATGGAAAGTGCGGTGAGAATGCCTTTACAAGTATGAAGTGGTGAAAGGGTCATATCTTCAAGAAGCTCTTGTTTTTCTTGATGCCATTATGTGTGACTTCACGTGCTAAATGTTCTATGGTCCGTATTTCAAATCAGCCAAGGAACCGCAACAAAGCTTGTAAGTTGTGGTTTGTTACTTAGATGTTTGCGAAGTATTTTTGAAACTACGATTCTTTCAAAATTGTGAGTTGGTTCTGTCCGCTTGCTTGATGGCAATGACATGAGCGCAACGAGACCGAAGAAGCCACTGCCCTCCCTATCCCGAAAATTTTTTTAAATATTTCAACTGTTCGAAAATAAACCGAAGGAACAGTCGGACTCAAGTGGCGACCAGTAAATCTGTCGTGTTTACATATTCGACAACGTTTTAACGTGACCTTCTGCGATTAGATGCGTGATTTTGCGACTAACGAATGCACCTTCAATTGTTTTTTTTTGCCATATACTGTGGACAACACGAACCTATCATCCTAGAGATAAAGTAAGATGCTATTCTACAGTGCATTTAACGTAATTTTGTGACTGAACGGTGGTAGTCTTTCAGCAGCTCTGTTATGTAGGCTAAAGCCTGTTTTGTTGATTCACCACTAATAACTAAACCGTTACAATGAGCCTCGTTTTGTTGTGTGAAACAATACAGCAGTGTCCAATAAAGTTTACCGAAAACGCCCTCCAAAGTCACAAACATTTAACATTTTATGATAAACGCTTACAGGTGTGGAAAGCAAATGCTCTTGGTGTAACAATGACCTATCTGAGGTCACCTGGCCATGAAGTGCTTTGTGACGACTACAAGCCTGTTACTGACTTACAGCAATCTTTCAATCAATCTAAAAATTCTTGTGTTTTGCAAGTTCGGTCACTGGGTTTTCATCAGTGACTTTGGTTTGCGTTTTTTCATCTTTTGTTTGTCCTAGATGCTTTTTTATTGTAGCAGTTTGTATAAAATGATTTGACAATTTGACTTTACAAAAGTTGATCATGTGGTTCCCATTTCAAAATCAAAATTTTGAGGATCACGTTGTTAAGTGGAGTTCATTTGATGGAAGGCAGGCATCTGCATCTAATGATTGTCCAACAGAACAATTGCTGTTCAACACTGAAAATGACTTACAGGTGAAGTGATGTACCATTTGGCTGTTTTCAGCGTCTAGAATTTTATAGTTCCATCTATCTTACCTTTGATAAAATTTTTTAGTTTTTTATTGCATAAATAATCACTGTTATGCAGGGCCGGAGGCGAGGCCCCGGGCAAAGTCGTGACCGCGAGGCCCCCTATACGCGCTTAGCGCAACGTTTCACATGCCCTCGTTTCAACTTTGCAGAAGCATCGGTCAAAAACATCAAAACTGATACGATTTGGCAGCCTACACTTCAGAGACAATCGGGGGTGACCGTGTACGGTGGTTCGTGAGTGGTTAATTTGTTCAAACATAAAGTTGTATCACAGAAAACGAATCTTCAAACGTTCGCTTCAAGTTACGGTAGTAGGCGTTTTTCCGCATATGACCAGGGTTCCCGTTTTTTTTCTACCCAGATCTGCTTTTTTTAGTGTACCCTGGTATCTAGGTTTAATTATGAAAAATCGCGTTAAATCTGTTTTTTTTGAAGTGATAAATTTTATCAGCAACTTCAATGTGTTCAATACTATAAAGATAACTTCATATTACAGTGTTTGCATGTGAACATCAGGTGAGAAAGTACGCAATATATCGGATGAAGCAGAACGTGTTCAATCGGTTTCATATCCACGTATAAAATCATTGTCGGGTTATGTATATAACATTATTGTCTCTAATGCCAATTGAAGAAACTGGTGAAACAAGGGTTAAGACTGATTGTTTATATTTCGATGTTTTCCTATGCATGCAAATTGAAGAGTAAATTTCAGTTAGAGGAAGAAGCCATTGGGATTATACTTTTGTAGGATTTTAGATTGCGCAAAATTTCCTACTTTAACAATAAATGTATTCCTATAGTTAGTGAGATACTGTATATTATCAACGGAGTATGTCACCAGCGTAATGAAAAACGTCTTGAGCAACAAAAAAGAGGTCGACCAAATGTTAATGTTTGCGCTGCAGAAGAAAATGTGGAAGAGGAACTATAATTAAATCAGTATTCCATTATCGTTTCATTTCAAATAAGCACACTCATATGTTTTTGTTCGTAGCACAAGCTTTCTGGGTATTTATTGTACGAACATGAGTTTTTTGGTGTGGAGTCTGGGTTTATTTGAAATCACTGAATGGGAGCCCTGCATGTGGCTGTTGATCACAGACAGATATCTTGGCAGGTAATGCAGCGAGACAGTGACACTGCTGATAGCGGTAAGCCACGTATAGTTTTATACCGTGTAAAAACAAGCATCAGTAAATCTGCAGCAGTGCTTCCATAAGTTTGAAAAATTCATTGTTAATGTGAGACTGTGATCAACGTGCCCGACTGAATAGCTTAATCAAACGGTTCTTGTACAACCGTTTTTTTCACACAGTATAAAAACACGAGGCTTGTTAGAATACGTCTATGCAGACTTGTGGGAATTCTGACTTCTTAGTGAGCACTAAGTGCAAAGCTATATTTGCTGTGGCGAGTTTTCGTAATTCGTCTGCTCAATTTTTTAAGCCTGCGTGATGTTCTAACTTTAGTAAGTTGTGCGATATTCTTGCCGACATATATTTCTAATTCTCATTGCTTGAAAGAGTTTGGGAAAGTGTTTAACTTCCTTGTTTTTCCACCGCTCATGTTTTCTGGCCGTTAATTATTCGTAAATTATGACTTAATTGCAGATAGTCCTTGAAAAAAATGGATATTAGGCAGTTTATGAAAAGAAAAAACAATTCTGATAGCCGAAGAGTAGAAAACACTTACAGACAAAAGATTGAGAATTGAGGTCAACCAGTACAGGCTAATGGTGCAGAAAGGATGAAGTGTTTTGTGAACGTCCACTAGCATTGCATCGTTAGCAACCTGAAAAGGAGAAGCAAAATTTCGACGTTGCCCCCCTGGAAAAATTTCTGTGGCAGCCCATGGATGCACTCGCACTGATTTCGATCTAATTCTTGCTGCTTGGTTCGATTCTTTTAAGTCATTCAAAAACGATAAATGCTAAGTTACCTTAACGAATATACTAAACTCAGTAATCACAAAGCTCTACAATTTCGACGCGTGGTGAACAGCCTAAAAGCATGAAAAACCAGTAAATAAGTGTTTTCATATTCAAGTGCGAGGCCCCGGGCATTTGGCCGGTTTGCCCAATGGTTAATCTGGCTCTGCTGTTATCTAAATATTTGTGTATGATCTTGTGCGTAGAACAGTGTTTCTCAACCCGAGTCCGTGGGAGGCTCTGGTTGAGTCCGCAAGCACTAGGGGCAAACAAGTTTTTTGTAATGCCCTCACACAATAATAATTTCATCAACATTATACAATCGACGTTTTTGTTCGTACAGAGATTATAATGCACCTAACCAGGGTGAAAAATCAAAAGTTTGCTATTCCACATGGCAGTTATACTTTTGAGGTAGTGTAGTCCGCAGCTTAAGCGTAAAGTTGCTATCTAAACTGCAGTTTTGTTTTGCCCTCTCAGTTTATAATTGCTAAACGAAAGCAGGCGTTGGCGTATAACGACAACTACTTCAAACTTAGATTTACTCCAGTCGTGACAAATGATGAAATCCAGCACAGTTGGTGTTTTGCCAAGAAGTCCTTGCTCACGGATCTCTCAAAGAAGCTTAACTTAATTACGACGGCATCTAGAGTAAAAGTATGTAAAATACGTTGACGAAATCCTTGAGCTTTTTAAAGAGAAAAAACACCAAGTAACGTGCACTTATCGTCCATCTACTTCAAGCTTGAAAACTTACTTCCATAGTAAAGCAGTGCGTGCTTTTCTGTTGCTTGGAAAGATGCAAGAGCAAAAGCGCTTTATACATCAGGAGAGAGTTTAGTCAAACCAGCAGCCGTGAAAATAGCCAGGATAACGTGCAGTGATGCCATAGCTAATAAATTAGCTGTGGTTTTTCTTCAAACAACATCACTAAGTTGCGCATCCAAGAACTCTCAGTCGATATTCTGAAAGAAATTATTGCCCTCTGCGAAGCGAAGTGCAAATCTTATTTCAGAGTTGAGCGAGACTACAAATTTTGGAAACGATGCGCAGTTCGTGGTGTTCGTACGATACCGTGCGACTGAGGACTACGTGGAACAATTTCTCTTTTTCTGCCCAACATACCACACTTGCCCAACATACCACATGAAAAGAAATGTTTGAGAAAGTAGATATCCTTCGCTGAGAAACGTCAGCTTTCGCAGACACACTGCGTGTCTGTTGTGCTGATGGTGCTTCGGCTATGATAAGAACTAAAAAGGCTTTATGAATTTATGAAAAAGTAGAACAAAAATATTTAGGTAGTTATTGCTTTCTTCGCCGAGAAAAAAATCAGACAGAGAAGAAATTTAAGATCTGGCAGTTTAAATATATTTCATCTACTGTTAGTCACATCAAAAGTCGTCCCTTACGCATTCNTAATNTGGTGCTTTGTTTGACGAGATGGGGGCAGAACACAGTGGGCGTTTGTTCCATTTGATAATCCGTTGGCTCAAGTGGAAAGATGCTGGAGAGAGTGGTCCACGTAACAACGCCAGTGCGTTATTGAAAGAACAGAATCATAACTTTGCTGATTGATTCATCGACAGCAAGTGGATTACCAAATAGCTATCATAAAGTGCTTTTTTATACGTTTGAATCAGCTGAACAGCTCCATGCACGCAAAAGGCAAAATACTTTTAGATGTGTACAAGGCATCGTACGTAAAATACAGTTGTGGATCCATCGAATTGTAAATGGAAGAATATCTGCATTTTTGACATTAAGTATTTGCAGAAGAGGTTGACATTGATTTGGGCTGCATTCGTCAAATCATTCTTGAGCGCCTTACCACATCTTTCCGAGATGGATAGATATAGCCCTTCTCACAATTACATCAAAACATTTAACTGGGTGCGAAGCCCTTTTGAGGTGCCAGAGCTGCAGGTTCATTGTGAAGTGGATTGCATTGCTGAACAGCAGATTGAGCTGCCAAGTCGATAGCTGTGGAGTCTGACTCAATTTTGAGTGGATGTCCAGACAACGGAACCAAATTTTTCTGATCTGTGTTGGCAGGAAACAAAAGCTCTTTTTCCAACAATATACCGTTGTGAAGCGGTTTTTCAATGATATAACTATTTTTAGTTTTTTAAATTCAACCAGAGGACAACATCAGGTGTGCGTTGACGAACACAACCCCTTATTTCGACAAACTTGTGAAACAAACTCAAAGACAAGACTCTCATTGAAATTTGTGAATGTGGGCGATGAACCGAATTTGCTAAAACTAGTGTTTGTATCATTCTCGTAGTCTTAGTCTATCGCGAGTCCGCGAAAATTCATACTGATCCGAAAATAGTCCGTGTCCTAAAAAGGTTGAGAAACACTGGCATAGAAACTGATTGTTTCTCATGAATTGTTTTATTAGGATTGAGTACGTACACACCCAATTTGTACACAGGTTAATTAGAAAATGTAAGAAAAGTAAACCATCCAAACGTTTGTTTTTTTGTGTGTGTTATGTAGTAGCAAACCATAGTCAACGATGCCGTTAGAAACTTTCATGAATCGAGTGACTTGTCAGACTTAGCTCAAGTTTATGTGTTAAACTATAACATGCTGAAAATCTGAAAATGACTATATGCAATGGTCTGATTAAACTTTGAATAAATATGTAAAAAATGATGAGTGTCGTTCATTTCTACAAAATTTAATTTTAACACAGTTAAGCTAGAAATATGTTGATGAAAGTCAACCTTTCATATGATCTAATTTTTCTTTCTAGATAAATGGCGATTATTATCATGGGCTTGAAGAAAAACCGGACGTCATCTTTGTTGATCACAGGTACGAGCATGGCTTTGATCACCGTCTGTGCGAAGCTATGATCAGTTTGAAGATATTATCAGCAGATGAACATATGATATTAAGAATGTGTGATCGGTGTGTCGTGATATATTGGTTGTGCCTTGGGTGCTATTTGTGTTTATGCATTGATTGCTGCGTTTGCGTGCGGTGATCCTGCTTTCTGCCTTTATCGTTGAATGCCTTGACTGCTGTGCATGTAACAGTTATTTTATTGCAGTGTTGGCTGTTCAGCCCTGTGGAGTCTTCCAGGGCATATAAACAATCTGTTTTTTGTGTGTTGGCTGCCATTAATGTTACCACCATTTATTCATAATAGATGCAGACTAATAGTCAAATAAATCTCTAGTTAACGTGTAACTGTTGGTAAATATCAGACAAAAGCTTATGCATAGGTAATTTCTGACAAATTGAAATGGGGAACAAAGGAAGGTGCAAATCTTGTGTTAGGATTCCGACATCAGCAAAGTTCTTGCATTTGACAAGGAAAAAATGACATTGATTTAGTCCCCAGTGGCAATTATCTCTCGCATGCGGCGCGCAGCATGCTTGTTTGGCACACAGCACTTGCACAAAATCAGTTTTTGCAGGGTAAAAGTATTAACAAACCAAAGGCCAAGTCGAACAACAATTTTTGGCAATACATGAAACATTTGTAAACAGAACATTAGCACAATGCTATCAGCATATTTTTGATGAAATGCATATCACCGTGTTTAGACTGTGATTACTTAACCACAGGTTTTGTTGTTGAACGTCAGGTAACCCCAACCCGAAGCGGGTTCACCCTCAAATCGAAAAAATACGCGATTCATACAGTCTTTGGTAGCACTAGCTGACAAATAACGTAAAAGAACAACGACTGAAACAACTAGCATTGTACATGAAACACTCCCGTCGCCACGGGGAATTATCCCCAGCNGAAGCTCCAAGCCCCCCAAAGTGAATAATAAAAAACTATAAATCAGTGGAGTTTCATCATTTTCAAACAGTCAACACGCCTGAACCAAGGCACAGCCCCCCGATTGAAGACTTTGTGGGGCGGGTCTTACATGAACTATAAACAATTTTCAATTAAGTGGATGCCGAGGTTGGGCATGTGTATCTCACTTAAGGTTTCACCGTAGGAATTCATTTGCGTTTCACAACGATGCTTAGCTAATCAGAACATCTTCTGTTCCTAAATCAAACACTCAATGGCCCTCGCAGCATCTCCTGAGGTTATTGAGACAAATTTCAAGAATCCCTGTCATTCGTCCAACGATCAATGTAGCATGAACGCGACAATGAATGATCTATTAGACATTGAACTGTTCATAGCCAAGAAGGCAACGACCTTACTGAGAGCTACTCCACTTCATAGATGCCATATTTCTAAAATTAGAAATGGCAAATTTTTACTGAAAATATCATTAACACACCATAAAATGCGATCCCTGAAGCTGTGGCGAATGGTTTGCTTCAAGATGAAAATAGCAGACTTTGAGATGTCGTCTTCATGCGAGAACTACCGCATAAGTTTTGAGATAAAATTTATGTTCGTAGAATTATGTGACCCTCATTGAAACTTTCAATGAAAATAGCTTTTTATTCAGAAGTGATGTCAAAACTGAAGTTTGGCAAATTAATATGCAGGAGAGAAACCTCAGCCCTGTCACGTGCTCTTCTGGCGTTGAGCTCACTTGCGAACGGCATTCTCGTCAGTGTTTTTCAAACATGGACGCGAGGCCCAGTTTTGTATTAAACCCATTTTTTCAGAAATGACTGCTACCCGTGTGAGACATCTCCGCAGAAAATGCAGAGAGGATTGCTATTACCAAGCAAACAAGAAACCTGTGGTTTTGTTTGTGAAAGTAAGTAAAAATCGCATATTGTGTAACAGCATTTAACAATCTATTGAGATTTTTTTTGTGACTTGTTTGAATAACTGTCCGTGTTTTTTTTTGGAAGTCACTTTTATGAAGTATTTTTACTTTGCAAAGCTGTATTTCAAATATCAGCAAATACTCGGGATAAAGGGTGGTGGATGAGGTATAAAGGTTTCAAGTGACGTCGGATCTCCCAAGAAACGTGATATTTTACACATAGGCTTTTCTTTGTTGCCTTAATGATTTCATGCAGCAATGCAATTTTCTCCCATACCAACGTGCACGGAGCAACTCAAATACATTGTACTTCGTGCTTCCGCAAAACGTTGCTGTGCACAGGGCGCAACAGGTTGTCTATTCGTGTAGCCTGGGTAGTAGTCTTTGTCCGAATAGCAAGCCATGCATGCTGGTTTTCAGTTGCATAGTTTTGCAATGACCGCTTTTGAAAGTGATTCGAGACCTTCTAGTTGCCAATGACAAAAAAAAAGAATTGTTGTCGTGGTTTGAAATGTACTCGTAGCAGTTTCAGGCTGATGGTTTTGTTTCAGCTGAACTGAAGCTTAGCTGTTAACGTAAGTCAGCGATGTTCGTACACCACAGGCGCAAATCATAAATTCCTTGCACTGACTTTATGCCCTGTGGCACATCGTGAATATCTTTAAGCGGAGAACACTGCGTTTGTTTTCCTTCGATCAGCCGTGTGCCCTGTTTCAGTGCATCATTCGCATTCCATATTTTGGTAAATTTGGGTAAAGCTTGCAGAAAGCAGAAAGATTTGAGCTGAATAATGAAAATTAGGTTGGTTTAATACCTGAAAATAATTTAGAAAAAAAAGTGAGTCTTTAAACCCAGCGTCTCCATTCACCGTGAACTTGTTTAGTTAATAGTCACAGTACACTTCATCAAAGATTTTTAGGTTTCCTTTTTACATTCATTTTCATGCCCACCTTTCCTCTGAGGAGAGTCGCCACTCAGCAGCCCTAGGAGGTCTCGAAATATCTCACGGTCAGTAGTAATCTCAGATACTTCCGTTGGCTCCACACCAAGTCGTGACCACGCCAGGTCGGAAATGTAGTCATTCAAACTAGTCACCAGAAGATCTCTGGGTTGCTTTCTCGCAGGTGCAGCCAGCAGGACGTGCCTCACTCATCTTTCCTGGAACATTCTGGTGGCACATCGTCAACTCTTCGCAAACATCCTATCTTTAACGTACTAACTTGAGGTCATTACTGGGTCCATGGCGGGGTAGCTTAGAGCAGGTGTCCTCATCAAACGTCTGTGGCTCGCTATTAAATCCCGCTGCTTTGATATAAATCGCTGTTTTTAGTAGCCTATCGAAGTGGAAACATATGTTAAAAATGCTCTAAACCAGGGGTCGGCAACCTTTCCCTAGCCGCGGGACAAAAACAAACTCTGCAAGGTCTAGGGGCCGTACTAAATTTCCACCAAGCAGGAGCGGATCCATAGTGGACGATTGGGGCGATCGCCTCCCTAAAACGTACGAAAGTGACTTTATTTACCATAATTTTGCAAAATTCAGAAAACAGCATTCGCGATACAAGGCATTTTGCCGTCCATTGTTTCATCACAACAGAATTGTGAAGTATAGTTCAACTCATACAGTAGCGAAGCCGTTATGAGACTTGACTACCAAATGATGCTGAAATCGCCCCCCCCCTCCCAAACCGTACTATCGGGATCCGCCTCTTCCACCAACAATTTTGTTCCCTTCACTGTTCATGATGCTGTTAAAACTTGCGAATTTATGGAATTTTAATCAGATTAATTCTTGATTTTCACAGTTCACAATGGAAGTACAAAATACTACACAGTACAATTACAGCAAAACCAATGTGATCTTTAATGTTGTATTTTGTTTGAAAGTTTCTGAAGTTCAGATGGTAAGTTGGATGAATCGAGCAACATAACATCTTGCACGTGGTCATCAGTACGTTGAGCTCTCAACTTGCTCTTGGTGATTTTCATTGACTAAAAATATGTGCTGCCAAACGTCGATATCATCTTTTTGCCATGATTAATGAAGCAGGGATAGTGCAGCTTTGTCCAACGTGCGTCCCGCGGCCGCATGCGGCCCAGTCGAAGGTTTTGTGCCGCCCAGTTTAGGTTTTCGCTGTAGCAAAAGTATCCTATATTCTGACAACCTGTCCTCATTTTAACAATCTTGAATTTGACATTTTTGATGCAGGTCGTCTTCAGTACCGTTTTATCACGTGTGTTACTGTGGCAATTGGGATACCGTCGCTTTCAGTGCAATAGGTTAAGCTAAATTTAGTTTGTAAAGATCAAAGTAAGTCATTCAATGTGCGGCCCTGGTTAAGATAGACAAACGTTTTGGCTCGGTAAGCCATTTGGGTTCGACCTAGCCAGGGATGTAGTGTTAACAAAAAAGGTGTAGGAACGCATTAAAACATAGGTATTTTAAAACAGCTTCCAACTCAGCAAAACATGAAAAAAGGGCGCGTTCCCGCCCTACTACATCCCTAGACGTACCTGGGAGTGTTTTGGCATTCAATATGTTTTTTTAAAGCAAGTAGCGATACACCCTCGGCGTGAAATTTTGATTTTTACTTGTGATAGCACTGCAGCTAAACTAGTTCCATTTGACACTTCTGTTGTACAGTCTGCAGTTACTACAATTTGTAAAGAGGCTTCGGCCCGGATGATTTTGCTTGACGGGCCGGATCCGGCCCGATAGCCGTAGGTTGCCGACCCCTACCCTAAACTAAACAAAGCTTTACATTTCGTTTTACTCCAAGATTTACGTGCCGGACTTTTACCCATGCAGTCACTCTTATCGAACAGTACCAACACTGCTATCTTCGTAATAACACTACAATGCCCAGCCTTACTTATTAACAAACGCAATCGTTTTCGCGAACACACGTGCTGCAGCGCGGTTCTCGATTTGCCGTTCGACAGTGCTGCAACATTGGCCTGTCTTTGTCACAAGTTAATTCTTGAATGCCTTCTCCATCGCTTTAGCGGGTTCTTATCCACTGCTAGGCCGCACTAGATCTCAGGGAAGGTGCCGAGCAGCTATTCGATTGTCTTTTCATCCAGAATCTTTAGGCCAAACGCTCCATTGGGAGGTTGATGGATTGGACACTCAAGGATAACATGGTCAAGGGTCTGTTCCACTGCGCCACTCTGCAGAAGGGGTTTGACGGGAGCCTTGAAAGAAAAGGCAGTGGTGAAAATAGGAATGCAAAATGAAAAACGCATAATTGACGCAAGATTGTAGCAAATTCATAGGCAGTTTCTGCAGACAACTGGCCTAGTATTGGATAGATTTTGCAGAGGTGAGCGTCGCGTTAATCAGGAGTTGAAAAATTCAAAGGAACTGTTAAATGTAATTAAATCTCGTGCTGCAATTACTGGGAAAACTCGGCAATTTCCTAATTTGCTTTGAAACGGTAACTGCTCTGCTCAGGGCTTTCAAAGTGCATCGCAAAATAGCGCAAGTCTTTCTGATACAGTCAACCTTTTGCGCTGGGATATAATGTTAGCCTAGAGGAACGAAATGTCAAAGTGTATATGTCGCATTGAGTCCCGCGCCCGCCAAAATTTTGGCGCAGGTTTAAAACGCTTTAACACGCAAGCCGATTGAGCTAGAAAGTTGTTCAAACCATCTTCGGATTTAGCAAGTCTTCTAGCAGAGATTGAAAAAAAATTTTTTTGTTTTGGGTTTGGGGCTCTCTAGGGGTAGACGTCACAAGTAGGGGTGTCTTTTTCGTTTTATTGGCTACAAAAGGAAACCTGGATTGAGTAACGCTCAGTTTGTATATGGCCACAACTCACCGCCAGAATAGGCTAGAGAGCTGTTGAAGCCCCCTAAACATTCTTGAAAACGTGTAGTTTAGACTGCAAAAAAAATTATATCTTGAGATCTCGGGTTTTTGGTTGATGTTTACACAATGAGAGGCTGTTTATGCACATTTGTTTACATTTGGATGACGTCATCATCTCCTGTGAGCCGACCAATCGATCCGATTTTGTGGCTCAAAGTTTTTTTGGATTTTAGGCTACAACACGAGTCTTTGGAGGGTTTGATGGACTTTCTAGCATTTCTGGTTCAAAAGTTTTGGCAAAACAAGCAGAAATTAATTGGGGAATCCCCGCTAATTAGGGAATTCTTACAAGATTTGAGATCCTTTGGCCCTAACTTTGGCACCAGAAACGCCAGACAGTTTATTTACGTCTCTAAACATTCATATCACAGCCTAGAATCCACCTAAAGTTTGAGCCACAATTTCGGCTCATTTTCCTTGCGATGACGTCATAATAGAAAAAAACAAAAAATAGTAAAACGTACCCCAATCCTGACGACATCCACCGAAAACCGAAATCTCAAAAGAATTTTTTTCAGTGTAAAGTGCAAGATTTACGAGTCTTTCGAGGGTTGGAATATCTCGCTAGCATATTCTCGCGGCGAGTTATGGCCGACCGCGCAAGCCGCCAATGGGAGACTAATGCTTTTTCTGCAGTTTTGAATTTTTGTGCACAACGGGGTTTTCGGGCCATAATTCTGGTTCCAGACATGCTAGAAGGTCAATCAAGGTCTCTAAAGACGCGGATGATCGTCTAGTTTCCACAAAAAATTGTGTCATAAAAGTGGCTCATTGGGTTGGCGCCCAGGGCCAGTTAAAGTGGGTCAAAAATTCAAAAGCATGCCCTCTTTGTGACGTGACCAAGAGAAAACCCCACATCCAAATCAAATATTTTTTTTAATCGAAACAAGAACACTTGCTGAGTCCGTAGATGGTTTGAACAGCTCTCTAGCCCAATCGGCTGGCGAGTTATAGCGTTTTAAACCTGTGCCAAAATTGTGGCGGGCGCGGGATTTAAAGGGTTGGCCGCAGGCACTAATCAGCTAATTGTTTACTATTAGGCTCGTTTAAAGAACAACAGATAGAGAATACACGAGTTTCAATGTTTTCATTGGTACATTTTGTGGTGGTGGTGGTAGTGTTGGCTGAAAAAGTGAGACAATTTTTAATGAAAAAAAAAACACATTACAAGCAAAAAGGCTTGGATTGATTAAAGTCTATACAATGCAAATTATTAGAAATTGTGCTGTGGGTTTCATGGTTCTGTTAACAGTGTCGCATCATTTTTCAAAAACCTGACTAGTGGGATTGATCATGTTTTTTCTTCATAAACAGTCCAATTTCCAAACGTGTGGAACAGCATTAGACATTTGATTGAAATTCTAAATTCCTCAGTGGCCTTCAATGTTTTCTAGGGGAAACTGTTTTAGGCCAATTTAAATCTATCATATGATTATGAGATTGTTTTTCCCGATTGCCAGCAGAGCTGCCTGAAGTGGAATAACGTCATTGCAAATGTCTTTTATTCACATTGTTGTTTGTCAATTGTCGCTGTATCAATACATATGCTTCCCATTAAAATGTAATTGAACAAGCTTCGTCTGCAAACGCCA
>JGI24158J21664_10002771_pt1 | contig 21552 bp, 15 predicted proteins | sample Ectturendosymbi3_FD_21664 | JGI IMG/M metagenome (IMG submission 21664)
CCGTGGTTTTCTGAATAGTGCCGCGACAAGGCCATCTGGTCCTTGTCACTGTCAGTTTTACAATATTGTTTGTTCCAATTACTGCGATGCGCTGACCATCTAATTAGAAATGAATAAATGTACAAACATATTTTTCCCCTTCTATTGCTAACCTTAAATGTACCCCTTCAGATAGGCAAATGTACCACTAGGGGTACATGTACTCCAGTTTGGGAATCCCTGTGCTAGATGCTAGTAGTTGCACTGGACGTGGTAGTTCTTCCTCGGCGCAGCGTTTTGGCGCTACAGCTTCTCATGGTTTAGCACGATTTAATAGAAATAAGCTTTTGTTCGCCGTAAAAACTATTGCTTTGGTTCGTAGAAAGTTGCTGTGGTAGATTGCTCAACGCTTATGAGAGCTGCTTCTTTCACTTATCTTTTGATAAGGAAACCACAAACAGTCATATTTCTATAATAACTTCAACATAGTCCGCTCCTTCAACATAGTGACTTGCCTCGGTCACTTTTGTTCCTTGGCTGTATTCAGCGTACGTGTACTAGTGTTCTGACCAATCTAAGTACCTGCACTAAACCGCAGTTCTGACGTGCTTGTGCACATCCGGTCGCTGGATGCAGTGAATGTTTGTTCACACGAGCAAATACATACAGTATGTGTCGTGAGCTCGTTCTGTTTTACGTCCGTAAAGAACTACCGCATTGCACGCGTAAGACCGCGTCGTAGGTGAGCAAAACCTGCTAAGCAGCAAATAACGCTTCTATCTGCCCACTCCCACTAAAGCAAGATCCACGTTTAGCATGCTTGCTCGAAAGTCCACACTGATGTCGTTAAAGCCCAGAAGATCACCTCACTCGGAAGTAGTCAAGTGGGATTATGACCAAAGATAAAAAAATATTCAGTAACTTAAAAAGTGTTTACTTTATTCGAACCGACCTAATCCCGCTTGAGGAACTGTGTAGAAATGAAATCTTTGCTTGAAAGGCAAATATGTGTTAGAAAAATGCTACACCGAATGAACCAATCGAAAACGACGAAACTCATCGTCCAAAGCAGTTAAAAATCGTTACAAATTACATCAGCGCTTACTGTTGACCCGCAGTTGTACGAACTCAGGCCTTAAGACAAAATAAGTGCGTTGTCAGAAGTATGTACCTGCAAAACACAAATGTGCACCCCAATGTTACAGTAAATTTGTAAATCTTTTCTTCACTAGAAAAAAATTTTACCGACAAACTTCAAGGTTTTTGAAAGAAAATAGTCACACCTTTTTATGCACGTCTAAAACTCCATTCCAACCTATCAGGAAGCGATAGAAAAAACACCTTGATGACTTTCGCACTACGAATTTATGTGCGAAGCCGCAAGCGACACAACAAAACCTAATGACTGAAACAAATCACCTTGGAAATTTCGAACTTTATACTTAAGGAAAAACTGGTGTTGAATATTTGTTGAAAATAATTTTCAAAATCGACTACGTAACATCACTTCATTTCAATCACTTGATTTCGCGTTGTTTTATATTTTATCACGTTGCTATGACGTTGCTATGACTCGGTGGTTCTTAACCGGGACCGCGAGACCTTATGCGTCATACAACATGGAAAGTTTGATCAATAAATCTGCCAATAAATACATTTGTTTTTACAGCTTCTTCAAAGTCAGGGGGGTTTGAAACAAAGGACAATTGCTTCAGGCAGGGCACTGGTGTAGGAGGCGGGGGTGCAGGGGGTGCAAGCGCACCCCCAAAACTTTTGATTTGGTGAAAATCCGGGCAAAAGCACTCACAATCCGGGCAAAATCTGTGGAAATTTGGGAAAAATTCGCAAAATCGCTGTATGTGCTTTGATTTTACAAAAATGGCACCCAATATCAAAGTGCAGACGTTAATTTTTCTTTGGAGGTCATGTTTTTATTTAGTTCTTTTCGGGCAAGTTAGGGGAATTTGGGCAAGTTTGGAGGAAATTTGGGCAAATATGTTGCTTGAAGTGCTTTCATTTGAAAAAATGCACCCAACATGAAATGCAATGCAGTCGTTTTTTTTGGAGGTCATTTTCTTTGGAGTATTTTTAGGCAAGTTTGGGGAATGGGGAAATTTGGGCAAAAATCCTTCGCACCCTCAAAAATTTGCCTGCTCCTACACCTACAGTATGAGGCAGGCCAGTGATTCCCAAACTTTTTCGAGCCGTTACCCAAATCAAGGTAGTGATTATGTCTTATTACCTTCAATGTTTTGCGTTGTAGTAAGAACGCAATCAGTATACTTGTGTCTATACATCGGCAGTCTAAATTTTAGGTTCTGCGTTACCCCCTGAAGAATCGCATATTACCCCCGAGGGGCAATTTACCCCCAGTTTGGGAACCACTGAGGTAGGGGTTGGGGAAAGCAAAACCGTCAAAAGTAAGCTTACTAGTCTATCCGGGTGTGCAAAGCAGTACCTTGCTATGTACATATCTTCTCCACAAATCTGCTCCTGGCAAAGCGAAACTTGGCAGGTGAAACAAGGGAATCGCTGTATAATCTAAATCCATTTGGCCGATTTGCGTTAGTCGGGGCAGGTGTCAAGCCGGGCTGTGCTTGCATACATCAAAAAAACTATTTATTTCGCACCGTGTTTGTAGTTTGTACACTCTTGACAATGTTTTCTGGCAACAAGTTCATCGTCATAAAATGCAAAAGAAGTCCAAACACTTGAAACGTAATAAAACCACATTTTGCAAGGATTTGGTGTTTGCTGCTTGTTTTGCCAGCAACGAATTTTGGTGTCGTTTGTCTCGTGTTTTGAGGAAGCACGGAGGTTTTTACAAAGCGTTTTGTTGCAAAAAAGAAATGCGTTCTTATGATGATCTTTTCCGTATAATTAAAAACAAAGGCTATAAAGACCGTCTTTCACCCGTCAGCGGTCTTCACTAGGATTACCGAACAAGATTTATAAATATTCCAAACCAAATCTGGTCCAAGGAAAAGTGCGCGAGGAGAGACGACGACGTCCTTAACGCAATAATCGATAGTGGATGGTGGAGCGGGCAGGTTATTTATAAACACGTTCTCACGGGAACTGATGTTGACACTAAGTCATTACTGCATGAATAGCACAAAGCTAAGGAACGCACTAGGGCGTTTCACGATATTTGCGGTTTGTGGAGCGGGGACCCCGCAAAATTGCGCCTGAGTAGTTCAAATGTTCAACTACAGCAAATCAACCATGTTACGGCGGAAAACCACAAGTTGCAAAACAGTTTTGTCGTCATTATAAACATTTTTAAAATTTAGCAGCAACGGCACAGTGAAAAATGATTTTGCGTTAGAGACTGCATCAGATCAATATGTTCCGGTGCAGCATCTACTCTACTCCACAGAGCGTTGCTAAAAATAGAAGCGCTGCGGCTCCTCTCTAAAAAGAAGAATCGCCTGCGGACGACAGTCAAGTTGAAAAAAATTCCCGTTGAGAATCTCACAAATGAAACCACAACTTAAGAACCGATATTTCGGTGCGACATGAAAACACTGAAGCGAATACTCCTTGTAAAAGAGAAAAAAAGCCTTCCAGTGTCACTGCATCACTAAAGCACTTACAAATTACTGGATTCCAACAAAATACCCGCTTTGCTACATCTGTTTGAAAAACAACCGACGGGTTTTCTGGGAACTTGGTTTCAATCAACACATAAAGGATAGATTGTCTGAAAATAAAAACCAAGTCTGCTGCTTTCCACCTGTAATGAAACAACTTCTTTGGTCGACCGGACGTACTACTTGTCGCTCTTCAGATAATCCAGCATCCGTTTCTAGCAACAAAGGCCCAAGTAAAACTTCTATTCTGTATTGCTATAGCAAAATCTATTTATTTCAGCTTTAACTTATTTCCTAAGATTAGATCAAAACCAGCTTAACTTATACCTAACATCTATCCATTTCAACTTAATTTATCGCCATCTGCAATATGCAACTGGTGCCTGGGTTGGAGCTGAAACTCTGCTTTGAATCAATTAAATCAAAATGTTTGCACAAAAGAAATACAAACAATTACTTCCTGTTCATTAAGAATGCGAGTCTCTTCACCGTACAAAAACTTAAACGGTCTTAAACTTAATGCTATATATCCAGTATAATCTCAGAATAGACAAACTTATGTTTTACTGTGGTAAATTACCATTGAATTTCATCAGCTATTTACTCCAGCAAGTCAAGTCCAAGCTCATGGAACTCGTGGTGCGACTGAGGTGGATACTTTTGGCAATTGGCTGCAATATCTGGGGGGAAAGGTCTCCCAAACGCAGGTCCACAGACCTGGTATGGGGTTAATCTTTCCTGTATAACCTTTCTCCATTTCAGTTCAATATCAGTATAAAGATGAACTCCTTCTGCATCTACTGAATGACTGCGTGTTACTGAAGAATTGTTGTACAAGGTTTGAACAGTTTGTTTTTGCGTGCTTTTTCTGCTAATGAGCTTTTTTTCGTTTTGCTTTTCATATATTGATTGCTTAAAAGCTTCATAGCCATTGTGTGTTTGAACTGAGTGTGTTTTGTTTTTCTTCTTGCGGCGGCGGTGTTTTTTTGCAGGGACTTTGAGCCGCATGTCTTTATCCATCATTCACAGATGGGTGGCGTCCACTGAAAACCATGCCCAAGGTTTGGGGGGGAAAATTAATTTTCATGGGTCAAGATTTTTATTTTGTTTAAAACAATGTTTCTGAGCACAACAAAATTTGGGAGACACTGAAAAAAATTGGGGAAGCATTGTCCCTGAATACTCCCCCGTGGCTACGGGCCTGCTGAAGACTGTTGAGCCGCGCTTCGTCTCTCACCAGGAAAAATAGCTGCTGTCTGCGAATTGTCGTGGGCAACGTCCGCTCAACGTTGGTCTGCTGTTGTAAGTCTGAGGAAGATAGACAAAATTGCATTTTTTGGCGTTGCACTACACAAATTACTACTGAGGAGTCGTGTCTGCTTAGATAGGAAAGGGTTGTGATGGCAATCAAGACAGAGTATCATTTTGGGCTGGGTTTTTACATTCTTTCTGACCCCCCCGGTTCTTGACGGAACTGAGCAATACCACGATAGACACCGGTCGCGACCCAGCGCTTGCTCCGCTACTATGTCGGTTGCCCAACAGACTTCCTACTCCCATTTAAACCTATCTGCATCGAATCTCATCACGACTCTAAATCAAACTAAAATCAACTTTAAACTTTTAAGAGGAAAACTAACTAACTAGCTGTCGAGGAGTGCTCAACGAGGCAAACCGGTAATCAATAGTTTTTTCTTCTGTGTCTCGGCGTTTTGAGCTTTACTCAAATAAAAGTAGTCTTTGCTCCAATAAACTCGAATAAAAGTATTGAATATTCCAAGACATCTCGCATTTCCTTTTTCTGGAACTTCAATCCTTGCCTGTTGCATTGACAAAGCCATGTGACTTTCCCAGTAAGGGGCACTTTCCTCAAGACACAGCCAGTTTGTGTCAGCGCTCAGGAAAAGAGCCGAATAGTCAAGTAGGCTATTCTCATTCTTTTTAAAAACTGCACTGAAGAGTATTGATTACATTCCGGGGTCCTTAGCCAGAGAGCATTGTGCTTCACGACAGCCACGTCGAAATCTCTCGCCGGCCGAACCGGCTGCGGAGCGTGAGGCAATCTGCCGTTCTAACTTAATACTGCGCCGGCCTGCGCTGCTGCTGCCCGCGGCCGACGAGCGAACACCACCTGCCACGCAAGCGTCGACGCGCGAGGGCCGCGCACAAGACACACGCAGAACGACCTGGGGAGGGACGTTTCGTAAAACCGCTCGGTCTGCTGCGGAAATCAACTTAACGAGTTCTGCTCGACGTTCCTGTGAGTTGGGATATCGGCGTCAAGTTCGCCATTGATTTTTCGAGGCCACGAAGAATCGCGATTTGTTGTAGTTGCTTGACCCAATCAGAACGGAGACTTGGCAACAATGCAGCAGATTTGTTTCGGGATTTGTTCCCAAATGACTTAACGACATTTGCTCCAGTCCCGTCGCAACGGGGGGGCTTTGGTGGCCTTAGCCACCCCAAACAACGCACCAAGCCCCCCAAATCGAAATACGAAGCGCTATAAATCAATGAAGTTTTTATCAATTTTTCAATGTCAAGCCCCCCTGCACAAACATGAAGCCCTCCTATTGAAGACTTTCTGGCCACGGTTGTGGTTTGCTCCAGAACCATTTGTCCCTTTCTAACCAGCCACAACCACATTCTCAATAAAGCTACCTTTCCGTATTTATTCAGCTTCGCGATCGCTTCATATCGAATCTCTAAACCCCTGAACTGTGAATTATTCACCTTATCACCGGTGATCAATCGCATCAGCCAGCTTGGCGCAGTCATAAAAGTCGACTTATGAAAAACTGATGTTTTCAAAGAACGATACAACAGTTTAACACAAGTCAGTGTGATGCAGAAGCGCAACATCCGAGAACCTCAGTTGCTGTTGGCTTATTACATTTATGCCTACTTTGGGTACCTCGCACACCCAACATTAAAATTTAATTCGAAAGCGTGGTGCAAAAGGACAAGTGCATCTTTTATACGCTTATGTTTTTTGTGTGATTCTTACCTGAAAAATGTTTTTTTGCGAGCAAGCAAAGATTTTTTTGGAAAATCACTCTGTCTGTTCTTATCACTCTGGTCTAAATTTCGTTCCACCTTCTGTACATCATGAGCCTTCCTATATGTTAATTTAAAATCGGGGTTCCAAGACTGGGGTGCACTTGCCTATCTGCAGGGGTATATTTAGAGTTAACAAAACAAGGGAAAAAATATGTTTATATATCATACATTTCAAATTATTTATACATATATCAGTGAATATTATTTTCAAAAATCATGATATGCTTATTGGTAAATAATTTCTGTGATTTTCCTCAGTCTTTTTGTCACAAGCAATTTTAGGGGTACATGCTCATCTATCGAAATGCTGAAGGGGTACATGGCCAGAGAAAATTTGGGAACCCCTGATTCAAAATACCGTTACTCGACTTTCTTCTGAAAGTTGAACAATTTTTGATCAAATTATGCGGCGATAAAATTTAATTGTAAATGTTCAACGTTCAAAAACTTATAATTAAATTCTGCGACACTGATAATTAAATTCTGAGACGTTGCACAACCACCTTCAGGACGAAGGAAAACCCTTAATATGAAATCACAGATGATTTACGTCGGCGGCAGCGTAAAGCAGATTCTGCATTTTTTCGCACCCAGTGCGTACGAAATTGTAAAAGATCGTGAATGGTGCGACGGTTGCACAACTCAAACAGACCAATGTGTTCAAACTATTTTCTGCACGAACTATAAACTGTCGACCAATGGCATCTCGTGAAACGACAATATACAAACGGATGCGAGGTTATGTGGTTTGAAGCTTACGTTGTCATGTTCTTGCATTGGCGTGCTGCCCATTCCAGAAGGAGATTCTGAAAATTCAATTTTCGAACGACAGCACCAATCCGTTTCTGCGAAATACATCTATCTTTCCACATACATTTGTCTTTTGAGGCTGTACGAGACCAGCGCGGTACATCGCTTAAAGAAAAAAAGACTTGCGATGTACAAAAAACATTTCGAAAGTCTTATAAACCTTATAAACCTTTCAGCTTTTCCCAATGAAAAGCAAATCTTCAATACCTTCTCAGAAACAAAATTCGCAGCGTACCCAGCCCTATTTCAGTAACCAGGTTGCACACTCCAAGCCCAAATATGTTGGAGAAGACACTTGTCAACCGAGAAAAAGATCTTACCTTTGCGTGGCAGGCTGATTCCTCTGGCTTAACAGCCAAACCTGGAGTTTTAATCTCTTTGCAAACCTATAAGAAGTTTTTTTGTTATTCTCTATCGTAGCTTCAGTTCTTATCGAAGTGTCGCTGATGACGAGCGTTGAGTGCGTCATGTTCTGTCATCAGTTGGATGAACTCATGAAGTATGTTCTGTCGTCAGCTGATGACCTCATGAAGCCTCCCTGCTGTGGAAGGAGAAATCATCAGCTTGGAATGACGTAATTGAGTGACGTTCGGCCTGCCTTTGAGACAGTTCCTTGGAAAACTGAACATCAGCAAATACCCCTCTGTGAATTACATGGTATCTGTACAAATTTGGCTTCGCCTCAGAAAAACCAAGCTTTCACCTGACTACAAATGAAAGCTCTGGTTTTGCTGTGAGCTTTCAAGGAGTCTTCCTGGCATGCTCTGTTTTCATAACTTTGCGATGATTCCGACTTGCACATATCACCATGTCTCCACGAAGGTGCCACCGTCCATATCAGTCAGCAAACTTTTTCACAACGCAATCGATTCCACGAAATTCACGCATCTCATGTTTGCGTATCTGACATCTAGCGCCTTCACCGAAAGTGTTGCAAAACCACACGTCAACATCTAACTCTTAGCTGTAGCGTGGTTAAGGTTTATGCAAAACGTTATGCCATTGTTGAAAATCTACAGTCGTGCATGCGCAGCGCAATATGACTGCTAGAAACTTTTATTGAATAGATTACTTTTTACGAATCCTTTCAAACTTAAGGTTTGCTGCTAAATTTAAACCAACACAAAACAATTTAGAAAAGGAAAAGACAGTAAGTAAAAAAGAACACGTTTCCAAAAAGAAAGTTTTTTTCAAGCAAAACTCGATGCGTATGAAGACCTTCAAAAATAAGAAAGTAACCATAATGCCCCTCTTCAAAAAACTAGATCTCACGAAATTCTGCTAGCTTCGTTGTTCAATTTTTATATTCAAAAATTTTGTTGAACGATGCACTGTGACGCCGTCGGAAGTCTCAGCTACATCATTTATGAAATTAGATGATCTGGCACTTAAAAAAAATGTTTTTCTACGAACTTGTTGTTTCAGATGGCGCTGTTCTTAATGTGTTTGGAAAAAAATGGTTTCAGGCTTTCTACCAACATGCAAAAGATTTATCCAAAAAACTATCCAAATACAAACTTTTAAAAATCAGCAAAATTACTCGTTTCTTCAAAAAACCTACGCAAATCGGTAGATTGGTCTGAAACAAACACTGAAACTTGTCAGATCGCAGAGTTGACAGTTCACTGCAAAGCTACAGTAGAATAATATCAGTGTACCGTTGCGACGTAACAACAAAATAAATCAGTGATATAATCGTTTGTAGCTGTTGCACAAAATCCACCCTCCAGAGACGGCGTCCATCCTGACCACCGGATCGCAGCTATAGAAATCACAAAAGTACGGCGAGTAGTAAATCGTCGCGAGAAGGAAACGCCTGACGTCACTGACTTTTCGCGCCCAAAGCTCCGCAATGAACGTCTGTTGCTGATGTGGGACTGTTGAGTGTGGTGGGAAAATTCTAAATGTCGGTGGCTGCGAAAGAAAGTGCGATTGGTTCGATCGAAACAATCATCGTTTATGACGTCACAAAAAGGGAAGTCGAGTGGGTCGCATGTGGGTCGAGTTGCTTGATAAGACTCGAAACGAAAGTTGATTACTGGAACACGTTAGCAAACCTTTGGCCGATACAGATTTTTAAGTAAGTGCAGAGCGCCATCAAGAAGGAAGAACTTTACCACACTTTTATTCCGTATGTGGTGCGCAGGCGATCGTTGGATGATTAACAGAGGCATGTGGCGGAATAATCGGTTGAATAAAGACATATGTAAAAAAATCTCAACTGCAGAGCCGTTCAAATAACATGACCCCGCTTGCATTTTGATATTTGCTTTATAAAATTTTTGCCTGATTTTTACCTGACATGGTGGGACGTGACAACAATGAGTGGCCTTCTTTTCGGAGGAGGTCTGTTTTTGTTGAAATTGTAAGTGAATAGTAACGTTTTCTATATGTTTTTCTCATGGGCGTTCTCATCGCCGGACCAGCAGTGGATACCATCTGCGTCTGTGCTTCGGTTCTAGCTTCAAATAATTGGCAGTCGACCGATGCTAAAGTGGTCGTTGCGTGGTATTTTTTCCCGACGCCCGATCGATCTTGTAATTCCAATCAACTCCCCAATTGCAGCCGCGCATCGGAACTTCACGCAATCGCTCAGAAAGATCGGTGCTTTGTTGCGAAATAAACGATCATTGTGTCGCGAAACGAGGTTTGTTGCGGAAACCGCGTCCGCTCGCCAGTCGGAAAGCTTTGCTTTTTCTCCGGCTGCGAATGGGCAAAAAAATGCAGAAAAACAACTGGCGGAAATTAATGGCTTCAGAAAAGCACTGACCGTGATCAATCCCCCAACGAAACAAAGTCGTCAATGACGCCCCATCTGTTGTTTTGCAAAACCGCCTGGAAGATCGTATTTGAGCAAAACGCACTCGGGATCTTGTCAGTGTGCATAGAGCGCGTGCAGTTGTGCGTGTCCTAAAAAAACGAATGGAGAAACAGCAGATAGTTTGACTTTGTTCTGATGATTTAACTGCGCAGTCTTGCCAACACGCTGTTGTTTTTTCGTGCACGACGTGTCACATTAACCGTCATGCCAGGTTACATCACTTGGTAGCTGTCACTGGCGGCGTAATTGTTCGCCGGCGCAGTGGCCCCATGACCACTTCCAAACAAAGCAACAACCAGCACGGGTTGCTCTCTCACAGAGCAGCAGAGCGCATGGCACCGAAGTACTAATTACTTTTCGATTTCCGATCTCGATAGAGAATCACAAACTAGTGTTGTGAGTTGCCACGCACTTGGCTTCAACTTTTATGTGACCTTCAGCAAAAGTAACGAGTGACACCTGTGACGCCACGCCGCATGGTGGGATGATTGTAAACGTCTACATCCTGAGTTTTGAATTTGGAATATTCCATTTGGAAATTCAAAGACGACCATTTAAAAAAGTAGCAGGTGAGGGACTGCTCACTTTACATTTTGTGCGATCTCATTGCTAAAAATTATTCAGTTTCACTTTGTTTTTTTAAGAAACAAATAAACGTTAAACAAACGTTAAATTATTTGGTTTTGGTTTGGTTTGTTTATTTACAACAAATTAATGCAAAAGAATACATTCAGGTGCACTAAACCGCAATAGTGCCAAGCTGCTTCAACTTGTAGTCGACTGAGGCTCATCCGGTTATATCCAAGAAAATGTGACCATTTCAACTATTTCTTACTTTGTTTTGCCTGTTAGTTGGCTACCAGAAGAGCAAAGTACAATTGTTTGGCATCGATTAAATTTTAAGTTAATTGTACCTTAACGCTTTTTTTACCAGATTAAGATCAATCGACGGAAGCTCGAGGCGCAAATTACGTTTCGCGAAATGTTGAAGTCGTCTTTCATACCTAAGCAGTACCAGTGAGTCACTAAACGACACCTCAAGATCAGTTTTCAAACCACAGGATAAAGAGCAACAAGTTTTAGAAGTGTTTTTGACATAATAAGTGCTATTGTCGAAATAAAAGCTTATTGTTGATGTGAATCTCCTCGTGTACCGAAAGATTTTTAGGTTACCTTCCACCAAGGTGTTTATTTAATTTGTTTAAAGCAAAAAATCCACTTATATGAGCACAGCATGCCAGTAAGAATTTCATACCCAGATGATGCCGAATGCAAACTCGTTTGAAGATTCACAACAAACTTTACGGGCAAGTTTTTTTAAATAACAATAAAAATAAATTTCAATAAACAAAAAAGGTTTATTTTAGAGACGTGACGCTTGCGCACTTTCAGAACTATGTTCAGATTACGGCTGAAAAGCCTTTGCTTTGGCTGACCAGTGTCTGTTAAACCTGCACGCTATTCAGTACAAGTTGAAGGCATATACCGAATGATGCCTTTTGCCCACACATTATGACGTTATGAACATGCTTCGATTTTGAAAAAATGAAATACGAGATATAGTAAAGAAGCAGAACAGGGACATATCTGCGCGGGAAGGCCTCAGCACTTCCATTCGTCTCTGTCGAGAACAAAAATATTATTGAGTGAAACTTATGGAAATATTTTTGCTCCCCAAATGAGGATTTGTTTGCAATCCTTCAGCGATTTCATTTGGATTCATCTTCGGAGTCAAAGATGTCGGTAACAATAAAAGGCTGGTAGTCAGAGATTTTTGAAAGTCTCATCGCAAACATCTGTTGAAAGCGAAACTGCTATGAGACTTAATACTGTATTGTGGTAGGAATTTGAAAATGACAGCTTTTATGACCGAAACATCGACATATCAGGTGGACACTGGATAGGATGTTGAAAAGCATCTAAGCCTGTTTCGACATACTAAGCGTTGGTGTTTTTTGAAAAAGGAAGCTAAATGATGGGATAAACCTTTCTAAACAATTTCATTGAGAAAAATGTTATACTCTCTATTACGAACCTTTATAGCATGTTTAAAAATTCCACTTACACTCTATACTTTGCACCGTGCTGTGTTTCAAACACATGCATTTCCTCCTCAAGTAAAACATTGCTGTTTGACAAATATGGTTATCTAACAACTATTAATTCGCAAAAAATCTTTATGTCAGTTTGATCAGAATAAACCTGGAACGAAACAGGAAATTGTAAAGAACGTTCAACTTACAGCAGTGAACCTTCACTAACGCAATGCCGACACTCAAGCGCAGTTGGCAAAATGGGTCAACCAACAAAATCCGTTTGTATGTGAGTAGATGGACAGGTTTGCTCCAGTGGGTTAGCATTACATACACGACTAAAATCAAGTTGCTTGTGTGTTTTAACTTAATGATAAGCAATCATCTTGTTAGCAAAGCTCTTCAACGTGCTCTTGATAGGTTTTGTGCTGTGTGCGACCAAGCCGGAATGGAAATCAGCACCAAAAACACCGAGGTATTATATCTCAGAAACCCAAGGCAGTGTATGCTGCAAGTGAGCAGCAATACACTGCAGCAGGTCGAGAAGTTCAAGTCCTTTGGGATGGTATTTACGAGTGAAGGAAGGCCGCTTAGGAAGATTGATGAGTGGATTGGTGAAAGCAAACGCAGTTCTGAGTCAACTTCGTTGCTCTGTGGTCACAAAAATGGGATCTTTCAAGCACTGCAAAGCTGTTAGTTTTTAAATCGGTCTTTGTTCCGACCCTAACCTATGGTCATGAATCTTGGGTAATGACTGCCATCTTTAAACAGGTTACAAGCGGCAGAGATTGGATTTTTGCGAAGATTTCACGGAGTGACATTACGCGACAAAGTGCGGAGCTATGAAATTTGTATAGCCCTGAATGTCAAGCCACTTCCCTCCGAATAGAGAAACCTCAGCTGCGATGGTTCGGCCACATGATCAGGATGTCCCAGGAAAGATCAGCGAGGCAAGTGGCTCAACACACGGGAAAGCGACCCAAAGGTCGACTAAGGACCAGCTGGTGTTATGTAGGCTACATCTCCGACCTTTCTTGGTCCCGTTTCGGTGTGGAGCCAGCAGAACCATCAAAGGTTGCTGAAAGTGAAAACCGCCAGGCATTAGGGTCTTCCTAGTGCTGCTGAACCCACGAGACTCCTGAGAGGGAAAGCGGATTTGAAAATGAACGAATCTTCTTGTTATGAGTAAGAAGTCATGTTATTGCCAAGCCACGGACCATGTTATCTTGTTATGTCGCACACAGTGTAAAACGTGCGGAGTGTTTTAGGAATATCGAAGAACAGCAATCAGGAGGCCCACTCACTCTCGTCAGACGTTCCAGTAACAGAAAGAAATGCAATAATGGTGCTTGTCACATCGAAAGAAATCCCTGGCATCACCAGCACTAGCACCAGCAGCAGGGCACCTGCTATTCGATCGGATCCGTGACGGAGAAACTTCACCCCGAACATTGCATCATGGGTTTTCAAGAAGCAGTTTCTATCAAAAATTAAAAAAACATCTGCCATTGAATTTCGACTAAAACTTCTCACCAAGATTAAATTGTTGTGTTGCACACAAATTAGACCACGTGTATTACTTCGAAATGTTATTGGATTCAGTTATGAATGTATTTCCCCAACACTTCAGTCACACTGCAACAAATATGCAGTAATTACAGAAAATCATAAGTTATGTTCGCAAAGCTACAAAACTTCTAAAATAGCAAACGACGCCAAAAGTTTTTTTTAATGTTTTGGGCCAGAGATTTAATGCGACGAATTCCAATTTAATCTTGTTGTAACTGCTTAGAACACTAAGCGCAGCTAAGCAACGTTAAGCAAAATTATATCAAAGAAGACTTGGAGGATGATGTTCGTACACCACACACCACACACGCTGATGAAATATCATAGGGTTCGATTAATGTACAGGTTTGACTTCGCTTCTCTTCGATATCTGCTGGGCATGTGCTTTTGGATAACCCGAGTCACAAGACTCGACTCGAGTAAAGTGTTGACGAGAAACGATTCTTCGAGTAATTTTTGAAGCAAACGACCCTTTGTTTCAATCTCTTTTTGCAAAAAAACTTTTAGGCAAAAATTAGCATTTCAGCCGAATTTTTGCAAAAACCGCCATATTCCTTTCACATTTCAATCCGAAACCTCGGCATTACTTTCCTCTGCTCAAACAGAACGACTTTTTAGTGACTTAACAGTAAAAATGAAAAACATTTCTCCGCTCGACATGTGGACACTGACTGAAAGCTGACTGCGAATGATTGGACTCAACGTCCAGATTCATGACTTGTGCCCATCTTTGGTATCTGCAAGCCAATGAAGACGAGACTAAAGCCTGTGGCTCTAAAACCCTCTTGCCGCAGTGTTTCAGCAATCTGCGACGCATATCTGCTTTTTTAAATAAGGCAGCCCATACATAACATTTATGATCTCTACTACCATTACGAACTGCGAAATCGCGGTAATGTAGCTGAATACATATCATGGAATACAAAATTTGTACACAACATTGACTGTTTGGAAACTTGCACACCAAGAGTGCAGTCTATGGTTAAAAAAATACTGCAAAAATCTAATGGAATTTCTCAGACACGAAAAGTAATTAAATATAGAGGTAAATCCTCGAGCTTTTCTTGTTTACGGGACAAGCAACATAAATTTCATGACCTCTGTCTTTTATAACGACGAAAATTTCACTACTAATACTTCTTGGCAGCTTTAATCTTCTCGAATTTGACCTACACAAACCCTTGAAGCTGTAGCCTACAGGCCCAAATCGCGACAAATAGTAGAAAGCGTTCCTAGTAAAGAGCAGCACAATTTTCGTTGACCAACTGACACCGATAATGCTGAAGTTTGTAGCACATGAAAATGAAATACCAAAACTGTTTTACTGATAACTCCACCCGCTTCTATGAGCCCGGGTCTGCTGAAAAGCTAGTAATGAAACGAACTTGTCGTCAAACTAATGTAATATCTGCTGTTTTCATACGCAGTAACAAAACCAATGTAGCAGAAGGTGATTTCCGAGCCAACTCTCACGTCACGGAGCAGAAATGTAGACTATGGTTGTCGCCTTTGTGAACGCATTGTGGAGTCACAAAAAGCATTGTGATTAAATTGAGCAGGTTCAATCCAATTACAATTACTCAGGCCAATTTTAGTTCACGCATTGACTTAAATTGTTGGAACAGTGCTAAATATTGTGTATTCATCGACGATTAGTTTGCTGATGTTGTAATAAACGATTATAATGCGCTCGAAATGAACAAAGACGATTTCTTCCTCCTGAGCGCACCTGTGTACAACTGCTGAAAAACTGAACTAATTAATTTACTTCAGACGAGAGCAGTGGTGGATCTAGGCCTGTTGCGTGGGGGGAGGAGCAGTCGGAAACTGGCTACAAAACACAGACCTAAACGAAGTGGAGGGCAATAATGGTAATCAAGTGAAGGGCAAAATGGTAAATCTCTATGGGCGGAATTTTGTAAATAGCTTGTCACTTGCAGGGCCTCCGAGAGAAATTTTATCAGGGGTTACGAAGACCGATACCGGGCCTCCCTAGCTTCTGGGGCCCTTGTTGAAACTTGTAAAGCTTGTTGGTATAATAATCAGAATATCGATAAAACAGTTACCATTGCAAGATTTATAGTGGCAACTATGGCAACTAGGCCTGTAGTCACGGGCCCGTAATCACGGTGTGCATTCGGGGGCAGTGCCCCCTCCCACTTTTTTGTGTCCCCCCAAATTTTGTTGTGCCCAGAAAAATTTGTTTCAAACATGAAACAAAAACAAAAGTCTTCCCCCCAATAATATATTTTTCCCCTGCAAACCTTAAAACCTGGCTACGGGCCTGGTGGCAACTGGCTTATAGTATTTGAATAAGATGTAAGGACTGAAGATGAGTAGTGTGACGTGAAATCGGTTTCCTATTAAAATTTGCAATTGATTCCTTACTTGTTTCACCCGTGGAGTGAAGTTACTTGCATATACATATATGTAAGTTTGAATCATCGCAAACAGATGAAAGCAGAGCCCAGTCGGCTGATTCTTCGAAAGCCCACAGAAAACCTGCCCTATACCATCATTTTGCCTATAGTAGTAACATATTGCAAATTATTAGCTTCTTGTGTTTCAGTGAGCTCGTACTCAGAAAAATATCTTCCTAGTATAAAGTAACAATCATAGCTTTTTACTGTATGTATCATGTTATTAAAAAATCCTCAAAACACGTTCAGTTTGGCTCAGTATAGGAGGTAAAAAATATCTCGTCGAGATTTTTGAAAAAGAAGAAAGTAGGGACTTCCTATTTTTCAAGATGTGAACCATTTGAAATTTTTTAACGGATTCTCCTCTGATTCACGCGTCAGACGTTTCTCGCATGCGTAGCTGCATTTCGATTCTTAAACTCCTCAAAATAAGTTCTGCCAAGTTCAGTCTGAAAATAAGTGCGAACAATTTACAATTTCAGAAATTGGTGCAAATTTCACGATTGTTTCAAAAAAACTTTTCATGTCGTCTTCTCAGTAAACGTTTTGATAATAACGTCATATTCCACATCTTGTGCAAGTTAGGATTCAGTATTCAGTCTGGCAGGATACACCACACGGGATTGACCACTGGTTGCTCTCAAATAGTTTTTGGTTACTTTAAGCTTACTGAATGATCTCTCTGTAGATGCCACAGTGGCTGGAATTGTGAGCAAAATTCTTAGTCAAATACATGCATTTGCAAAACCTTCTTGAAGCTTAAGTCGTAAATTTTGTTTAGCAGGTCTAGTGGAAGCAATTTCTCTTTTCCAATAGTAGCTGAGTGGACGAAGGACAAATGCCGCATCTCAGTAACGAAACTTTCTTCGTCCATATCTTTGCAATATTATGTGGCTAGGATTCTCGTTTTTTGGCCAGTTACTGCAGCAGAGTGATCCTTGTAATTCCATACTACATCAAATCGTTCTTTAATGCGGTTTACAGCATTACAACGCAGGATTATCCCTCCGATAACGTTATCAATAATAGCATAGAATATAAAAGTCATGTAATATGATTCTTGAAAGCTTTCCCTTTCGAACTGATACATTCCTTCGCAGCAGGGGCGGATCCTTCCAGGGGGGGCGGGCGATCTCCCGCCTAAAACCTACGAAAGTACCTTTATTCACCATGACTCCGCACAATTCGGGAAACAGCATGCACGATATAAGGCCATTATGCCGTCCATTTTTTTGTCACAGCAGTGTTGTGAAGTGTGCTTTATCTCTCTCACAGTAGCGAAGCCGATACGAGACTTGACTAACAAATATTACTTAAATTTCCCCCCCAACATTACTGGCTGGATGCGTCCCTGCTTCGTAGAGCTGAACGTCCTCCAGGAGGAAGCTTAATCTCAATGCCAATTAGGTTAGATGCAACTGTAGTTACTTTATTCCACACAGCTTGCCGGTTATTTCGCAATTCAGCTAAATCATTTAGAAGTTTTTGAATGTTAGCAACTTCTGTATCAAATGTTGCTTGCCTGGCTTGAGTTACTTTCATACAGATGTCTATTTTGCTTAGAATTTTGAACCACACAGCTCACATAAATGCACAAACAAATGACTTCAAATATAATAATGAACCATTTGCACCATGCTTGGATTTAGTAGGTAGTTCATTGTCAATAACTCTTCAATGGAAGTTTTTATACCAGGTAAACGTGTACAGTAGTAGAAAACTTTTGTCCCGATGAAAGGATTTTTTAGGGATTTTCGGAAAAGTTTGAAAATGTGCAAAAATGAACCATTTCATTATATTTTGCAAATCATGTTTAGTTAAATTTTTAACACTTATCATGGCGCTCCGACTTTATGCTGCACCACCACAGATTTAGGGATTTTTTGGAGTTGCATTTGTGAGAGCCCTGAATACAAGTTACAGTGGCAGTGCTTGATAGTTACAATTACGTAAAACAACCCTGCATATCTTTGTGCAATTGTTACGAAAACGTGTGAACTGTCAGTAACCGTACGTTGCAAAACGGTAGCGCACCGGATTTAGCTTCATGTTGCTGACTGTTGCGTAATACACATACTAGAAAACTTGGCAGGGAACTGCGTCATTCTACAATTTGACGGGCCTTCGTAAGATGCATCTTCTGGCACTAAAATGCGGCGCTGGTTCTTGTTAAACACCGTAGCTTCTGTGAGAAGCGACAGCACTTCTTAGATGCGGCTTATTGCAGTTTTACTGCGTGGAATCTATCGACGATAAGCTATACACAAATTCCGCTCAACGTTAGCTGATGTGTATGAGGTATTAATAACAAATTGTTGCAGCCCAAAGATGACAACAAAAACAAATAAACCAGCCAAGAGCTTGGGCAAGTTCTTATTTAAAATTTTAATTTCGTATTTGTCAAGATTTCAGAGGGGAAACTGGTTACAGTACCAGCGCTGCTGATCGGCAAAGCGACCATTAATTTGGGCTTGGTTACAGAAAATCTTAGCCTGCGTACTTTCACCTTCCCGGGCCCCTGAACGTACCGGGCCCAGGTACAATGTACCTCTCGTACCCCCCGCTCGTAGGCCCTGGTCACTTGCAGAACTGCCCCGGTCACTTGGGGGGATAAACGCTCTGAAATTGCCTCTGGATCAGCCACTGGAAGAGTGAACGATTGCTGGACAGGCGCAAAGCTTGAACCTGGAGGGGCAAACCGGTAAGGCAATCACCCTCCGAAGTTTCACCCAAGTAATCGGCCAACACAAATGTTAGGCTTGCCAAAAAGTTTTATTTACGTTTCACGTCGTAGCTCAAGTTCAACCAAGGTTCTCAATCACAGTGGGATCCAGGAATTGAGGGGACCGACGCAAAGATTTTGATGGGGGCCTTCAACGGTAACAGGCTTCGAACATGTAAGAGTTCTTGAAAATCCAAAACAAATATCAATCTTACACACACTGCTTGTTTTTTATATTGGACATCCTAATATTTGAAAATACTCGTATATGTAATAAAAATGTAAAATATAACAATTCCCTGCCAAAGCGATGCTTGCAACACTCAGAGACCTTTCATGGCAATCTGCTGGTCAACACAACCCTGCCTTCCCATCCCTGCCGATTTTCAAAATGATTCTTGCACCATAAACTGCTTGCGATTACTCTAAACCACAGCAAACGATTCCAGAGACTCAACGCATTATAATCTACGTGCTTACCAACAGGAAAAGTTTACCATGGCACCACACAGTCAGGCGCAATTTTAAAGTATGTAGATCAACATACTTTGCTTTGACGAATTGCACGTAGAAGCTCGTACGTAGAAGTACGCATCTTGACACTGAAAGTAGATACTGTTGCAAATCTATTGAAGAGTTGTAGCCTATCTTGCAAAAAGTAATACATTAGTGATAATATACAATATACATTGGCGTCAGATAGCTTTTCAGTTTTAGTGAAAGCAATTATTTTGACAAGAGCGTATTTTCCAGTTATAACTAGCCGCAGCTCGTGCCTTGATTTATTAATTTTAGTCTTGAGTTTGCTTGCTTTCTCTGCCACTGCTTTAGCACTTCAGCATTTCAAAAGTAAGCTTTTTGCTTGCAGGTTTTACGGCTAAGGATGCGTAGAGTTACATGCAATCGATTCCCTGTTAAAAATTGCTGATTGATTTGACCGCGTCGCTTTTGTGGAAAGTGCTTACTTGAAATTGAAAATAATGTAATACATTGAAACCTTTGCGATTTTGAAGCATTGTTATGAATTGGCAAGAAACCTACAAAGCACAGAAATTATTCATTATTTTAGGAAAGAGGGTCCCCACGTCAACTTAAAAAATGGGGACCCGAGCCAAGTAGCGCATTTGTCTCACCCAAAATTCACTGCTGCTCTGTGCGCTGCTATTTTGTGCAGCTTCGATCATATTTTGGGGGAAACTGGTTGAAATTCAAAGAGTGGGAACCAATGGAAAAGCCACGGTGGTAACACGCCACTACGATGGTAACACACCACTACGATGATAACACACCACTACGATGATAACACACCAGTAAGATGATAACACACCACTACCATGGTAACACACCACTACGATGATAACACACCACTACAAACCACTACGATGTTGACACACCACCACGATGGTGACACACCACTACGATGGTAACACACCACTACGATGGTGGCACACCATCACATATCTGGGCATAATCCACAAATCGTTTGCTGTAGAGAGAGAACAACAAACTTGAACTGGGATTTTGATGTGTTTTCAATCAAAAACAAAAATATATAAAGATATATATAGATCTTTGCATTTGACCTTTTTGAGAAACGTGTATGTGTTTGTTTGTTTGTTTGTTCGTTTGATTTAAGCAATTTCTGGTGGTTTGTTTTAATCGATTTCGATAATGTTCATCTTTTCAAAACTCAGAAATTGTATTGTTCTTGATAAAAACATATAAAATTTTAGAGCGTGTTTTTACTTACAATTAAATCGAAAGTGTTTACTTTGTATTTAGAGTTGCGGGTTTCTAATAAAATATCAGCCCAGTAGGGTAATCTACACCCTACCCGGGCAGCTGCTTACGACACGTTTATAGAAGTTAATAAGACAAACCACAGATTGGGAATTAAATGTTTGAACATCCGTTTGAGGAGATAAGCCTTCGAAATCTCACTGTACAGTGCCGGGCCTGGGTAAAAGCAGCTTTAGATTTCACAACAAGCACAGTATAACCTTATATAACATCTTGTCACATCAGCATTGGAAACCGCTCAACACAAGCATCATTAACGAGATGCGGCTTGCCTTGTGTCGAAACTTTGATAGTTTCCTGCTGACATGCAGGAATACTTTATTATTTTATTCCACTCAGCTCAATTCATATTTTATTCCACTCAGCTCAATTCATTATCACTCCACAAGACTAGCAACCTCTAAAAACCTGTTTTTACCTAGAGTTCACTCTTCCTCAGGAAAATGTTCTCCCAAATTTATTGGCCCAAAAGTATGGTCTTCAATACCAGACGATATTAAATTTTCAACCACCCTTACCTTTAAAATTTTAAATGGAAACTTAAGAAACACCTCCTGCATGAAAAAAAATTCCCAATTATGAACTTTAGCAACATTTCACTTGTCCAGAACAAAATACTGTATATTCTAGTATTCTGTAACTCTGGTTTATTTTTTGTGTGTATCTACTTTTTCGTATTTTCTGTGTGCACATTCTATGCTTTTCGACATGAAGCACACTTTTTTTTTTTTTTTTTACACTTTTT
>JGI24158J21664_10002772_pt1 | contig 21545 bp, 11 predicted proteins | sample Ectturendosymbi3_FD_21664 | JGI IMG/M metagenome (IMG submission 21664)
CAGGAAGTAAGAGCAAGAGCGCTATCTGGACGTGATTAGAGTGAGAGCAGAATGAGGTTATGTTCACGCTCAATATGCAGTTCATGCTTGCTTCTTGATGCTTGTCTGGTTTCGAAGTTCATCAGTATTTCTTTGTCTTCTTAGTGGTCAATCCTTTCTTCTTGAATGTCGAGCACTGTTTTATTCTGTAATGCTTTATTTTAGATGTAGCAGACTTTTATGTCTGCTACACTGGGGTCGACATGAAATCCAAATGCTAAAATCGTCCATTTGGACAATCGTCTCTTTCAGATTTTGCTAGATTCCTTATTATGGTATTCTGGTGCTGCTGCGAGACCTAGCTCCCATCGAACTAAAGGAGGTGAGTTTTCCAAACTTCGTATCTGAACTCAATCCATTTCATGAGGACAATTGTTCAACAGCACCATAACAACGCTTGTAATTTCTTTGGGATAACTTCACTTTTTCAATCTCTGCTAATACCGAAGCAACTTGGAAAACTAAATTCGAAGATTTTTTAACGGTTCCGAGAGTGATGACGGAGGCTAAGAAGATAAAGAATAATTCAAAACTTTGTAAGACAAGCGAAAAGATCCACATCACATATAGATCAGCAAGAGGAAGATTTGATCGATTAATAAATTTTAGCATACTGGAAAACATCAAAATGATTAGGGACCTTCAAACAAATGTACACGCTACCTTCTTCGCAAAAATGTTTCACTGAATCGAAAAATATATTTTTAGTGTTAAATACATACTGCAAGAAAAATGTTTGTTACAGAGTACCAAAGCCCAACTGTGTGAAACAGTTATCAAACAAAGTGCTGGCACGTAGTTAGTTGTCCCTCAAATATTGACTGCAAGTATGTTGTTGCACCTAAAAATAATCACCTTGATGAACAAACTACCAATAGCACTTTCAAATGTTCGACATATCAAAAGTTCACAATTGTATCAGGATATTTACAGCCAATTTAATTTGAAACCGATTTCTTATCAACAAACCTATGCTCATTATGTTGTCAACTGCATCATCTAAGCAAGAAGCAATTGCGTAAACACACTTAAAGAATATTTTCTATTTCATTTATTCAGGTGTTTGGAGCGCTGTTTCTGCTTACTTTTTCCTTGAATTCGATCATATACGGTGTTCTGAGCAAGTGTTTCTGACAAGCGTACGAAAACTGTTCGACAAGATTTTCTGCCGGGATGGAAGACAAGCAAGCAAAGTTCGATGTTTGCGCAAGAACCGGTTCGCACTTTAGCCACTAGATGGCACTGACAATACACGTAGCCAGTGCCAAGGCTGCAGAAAATATCACCGAAAGGATGCTGTTCACAAAACTCTGATTTAAAGCGTAATTGGCAAGGATGTCATTTGGTTTGCAATAACAAGTTTTGCAGATGCAAGAGAAAATATCATTCGAGCTGGCCATGCTCCTATCCTAATTAATTCATAAAACAAGCTTGGAAAAAAGTCGATGCTTTGCCCATTACTTCAGCTTGACATTAATTTTGTTTCGGACTTCCCAAAACTGGATTAACGTTTTGCTGAACAGCACTGGGATTTGAAACGTGAATGAATTTGGCAGATTTTTGTGTTTCATCGAAAAGGAGTGTAGCAGCAACATGTCTTTAAAAAGCCACCAGACAAAATCTTCGGTCCTGCTTTGGATGCCGATCACAACCTTGCCAATCATTCGAAAGACTTTTCCACAACGCAAGCGACAAATGTCCGACAGCAACCGTTTGCCTGTGGAAAGGTAAAACAACATTCAATCGCATATCAGTAACCACTAACCAGTAATCAAATCGTTGTAAGGTCCACTGAAAAATTAAGAAGACCGTTGTCGATACCAGCGGGTTCACTGACGAGCGTATAGAGCAAAGGAGGACACGTACTCCCTACGCAGGGTTAGGGAAACCCAAAAATGCAAGATTTTTGTATGAAAGTATGATGACGAAACTGGACATTGCAGCAGCAGTTTATACGTCATAATAGGCTTTCTCTTGGAGAGCGCCAGACGTTGGTGACACCACTGCTTCTTAGACCCATTCTCCATCACCGAGATTCAGTATTTCTAATAAAGAGCGAAATGTCTTTCCACAGACCTCTTATATATTGGACGACATAGTAGCCACATGAAAAACATCATTTGCTCTTCCACAAAATAAATCAAGTTGACACTAAAAGCGTTTTCATGGCTTTTTCCATGTTAAAAAATTTTCCAATTAATTCAATTGCGCGTATTACATCAAACTCTTAATTTTTCGGAACTGTTAAACATGATAAAAACTTTGATCAGGCAAAGATCCATGATAACACTCGCTTTGGATGGATACCCAAATTTCACTTTTATAGAAAACTCTAAGAAAACCTTAAGGGATTAACCACTGATTCTTCAATAGATTCTGCAATTGCCGAAATATTAGTGCATAGTATGATAATAAGGTGTCATAAAAATAAAATCAATCCAAAATCGTCTGTCACATCCTTGATGATTTTCTTGCGAGATTGTGTACAATGGATCAGTTTTAATTGTTATGCAATCTACTAGCAGTATTCGCAAAACTAAGATATTGCGAAGGCAGCGAAGAATGACTTGGTCTACACTGACGTTCAGAACTGCGAATAGAAGAAACACTTCAGCCTAACGCAAACTAACCCACTCTGGACCATCAAGCAGCGACCAGTTTTGTGTGCAGCGCCAAGCAGAAGTGCCCAATTCGTTGGCAGATTCTTTGAACAGGTATTTGGAGTCATCAGCTCTTACACGGAAACCCGATTTATTGTAATTTAATGAAATACGTGTCTTCTGATGCGTTTTTAGATTTCCGTGTGCGCTGGTATATTGATGTAGTTCTCGTCATTACATTACGTGTCATGTTTTTTTTTTCTAAAGGCATCTGAGACAGGTTCATCAACATACCTTTGCCTTCGATAATTTCGCGCGATATTCAACACATATCAGAAGGATATTCAATACAGACTCTATTCTTGCCTCAGGAAAAATCTTCATCTGGAAAGATTATGACGTCATTTGACGTAACCAGTCTTTTCACCTATGTGTGTGCCGGTTGAATTTACCATCAATCTAGTTCTCCACTCTGTTTTTTGCATGAGCAACGAATTCACACGGCCTAAACATAACCCCTGAAGCAGTTTCTGGAATAGGTTGTGAAACAATTATGTTTAACCTCAACGGTTGCTTTTACCCACAGGTCGATGGCGTTCCTTGGGCTCACCTGTAGCAACACTCATTGTTGACGTATGCATGAACTATATACGTAATAGATCAGGCCTTGACGGCGACGCTACCGGAGTGTCGACCAGACCTGCTTTACCGCTACGTGGATGACTTGTTTTTGTTATTTCCTAACCAAGACTCTCAACAGGTTTTTCACTAACATCAATTTCTATTCACAAGAATATTGCTTTACCAAGGAGCTATAAACCAATAACTGGCTCTGATTCGAAGGATGTCTCGAAAACTTGTTTCCAATCGCTTCACATTTTAACTGATTAAACACACCAGTGAGAAGTTAAAAAATCAGTTCGGTATTGAAGACAACTCATTGTTGTACGCTAGCCTAGTTCCGAGCTGTGGGAAGTTAGCACTCACAGAAGTTTGAGAAACGCGTGCCTGACCAAGGCCTTCTAGTGAGAGGTGTTTGTTCCCCTAGAAGGCCCTGATCTGACAACCTTCCGACTAATCTGACACGTTATGAGTTCCGCGTATTAACAGGTCTGCGGCTCCTTTTCCCTACACAAATTGCCATACAACACAGGTGTTGGACGCAAGCCTTCGTTGTCACAAATTCAATCACCAAACGTCACTTCAGCAGCGACTGATCGTCAAACACAGTATCAAGTTATCAAGTGATGGGCATTTGAACAGTTTTAAGTGAACGTGTGTTTGGAAAGTTTCAAGTGACGTGCCTGTTAGACCAATTTCAAGTAATTGGAAAGAAAAGTTTCAAACTATCTACTTTGCAGTTCTCGGACTGACAGGTGACGACATTTCTAGTCCGACGTGAACGTTGCTCCGAGAATCATTTCTCGTTAGCTTGTGAACGCACGCACGAATCTGCGTGGCGTCGCAATCCGACAACTATTTTGGGGTCCATTGTGTTGAGGCACGATAAATGCCTGTGAACGTCGAGCTGCTGCTCAGCTGAAGATTCTTTTTGCACTACCCATTGGCGCAAAGTGTGTTGAGTAAGCGTTGCGTCCCTAGCTGGGCCGATTAACCTGCGCGGTTTAGCCATAACTACTCTGTTTTGTTCTCTGGGCTGTAATTTAGCCAGAGATATAAGTGTCATGTCCTTGAAAAGGTTGAAAACCTGTGTGTGGCTTAGCCTCGATTCCCCTCTAACTGTTGTGCGCTGCGGTGTCATAGCTTTTGTGTCTAGCAACGGACATCATGACGTGCACGTTTGATGAGTTCGAAACTTTCCCTACGGATGTGCAGGGCGAGCATGATGAAATGAGGCTGTTGGTAAAGTCACGTTCTGCACCTGACGCCATAAATTCATGGCTACAGAAACTACATGAAATGCTCAAGGCGCTCACGCTTTGTGATAAAGAGGTTATGCTAAGGTTACATAGTGCTGGTGACCAAAGGTGGGCAACGATCGTTACAAAGAGATCCATGCTTTCCCGACAAGTGAAGACGCTTGACCTGCCTGCACGTAAATATCTAAGTGCTAGGGCGAGTAAGATGATTTCTTTGAATGTGAATCAAACTAGAGTACGTCCCAATGCCAGGGAGACACGACCTGTTACGTTTGCGCCAAACAATGACTACAGCATTGTTAGCGGAAGAAAACTGGTGTTTCCGAAAATGATTTGAGTAACTGCTGAGAAAGTACATTGTCAAATGCATGTTGTGTTCTCGCTACAAGGGCAAGTCCGTCTGAATTTCGAAGTGACAGGCAGCCTAAAGGTTTAGCAACGACCGCTACAGCGATGAATACGTTTGTTCGAGTAAGATCGAACGACGTTGTCGGGAATGCGTTGCAGAAACGCCGAGACAGTGTGGCGATGTTCGGGGCAACTTTAACGACGTTGCTTAAAACTGTAGTAAGGCAACGGTGCTGCGCTGATTCGGTCAGTCAAAACCGCTTTGGTGCTTTCGCGAAAAAAAACGATGTTTTGTTCATTGCTCCTAGATCCATCGTCGATAAAAAACTGCGCAATTCCAGTGCTGCCGCAAGCTTTTTTTGCAAAAACTACTAGCATCACAAACATAATTCACCAGAATTGCTGAAAAGTTGACAAAAATTTGACGAAAAGTTTATGAAAAGTTGAAAAATATTGAAACGTTTCGACCCTTTTTTTGATTCTGGTTGTATTTTTTGCATTTTTTCTAATGGTGTACTCCAAAACTTGATATCGGCAACGGTTTTTACATAAAACCTAAAAACCCGCTATTCTTTATTTGCTTTTTGCCCCAACCTTGCTTTTTCCCCAACTTTTTTCCCTAAAAATTGGAAAGTGACTTTTGTTGGTATTGGTGGTTAGGTATAGTCCGTGCGAGCAGTCGAAGCCACAAAACGTTTCGAAAAGCTAAAACTTAGGCGTGAAAATTGTTTTTGAAAATTATAAAAAACTTGCTCAAACGGAGGAAAAATACAAAAAGTTAATTTTATCAAAAATTTCAAATGCAAATATGCCTTTCTGTTGGACTCATCTGAAAGATCTCGCGAACTTGCAATGTTTTACTTGTCGAGGTACCTTCAGTGGTTCGCGAGTTATCGCCGAAAAAAACGTGGAGCAAGATGATATACCCGGCGAACTTTCTGGCACCTGCCTTTCTCGTGGTTCCCCAGCGTCGGTCAGCAGAGTTTCTGACGGTCTTTCAACGATTTGCGTAATCTCGCTCTAAGTTGACGGACATTCTCGTTTTCTGTTTGTCTCATATACCGCGCAGTAAAACTACAGCTCGGCTAATTTCGATTTGGTGACCTTTCGGCTCTTGCTCGTGTAGACCAAATTCTGCTCATCGAAACAGCGAGTTTTCTGGTTACCAAAAACACCAGATATCTGAGCTGTGGATATCACATCACTTGGCAGGTACTGTACCTTTATTACCATTGTTATTGAATGCTTAGCGCACAGTGAATGCAAAGTGCAAGCATGGGGGTCGGAAGGATTTTTTCCAGGGAAGAGGCACTAGGGAATTTTTTTAAATTTTTTCCAGGGGTGCCAAAAGGGGTGAAATTTGCAAGTTGTTTTCGGAAAGTAGGAGAGTTCAGAAAAGGATTCACACCATAGAAAAATATATACAGAAAATAATTAAACCGCCGCGTTTTCCAAGATAAAAAATATTATCCTTTTTTTCTGATTCTGATTGATTAGATTTCATTGAATTCATTAATTACGATATTGATGTTTGTATTGTTGTTTCATATGAAGCTATTGGTAAGGCAAACGGAACAGGTTGCTGATACTGTAGTCGCATTTACGCAATATCATCAAGGTTGTTAAAAACGAATTAATTGAATTATTTGTTACTTTGATGTCCACCTCGTCATACCACAAACAATTTTAGCGGACTGTTTGCAAACGTTTTTTACTGCAAGACTCATATCATTCTGACACAGCGTCAGTTTTGTGCACACCGCACAAGCCTGCACGACTGTTTCTTCGTGAACTTCCTGTCACTTTACTAGGAAACAACCGAATTTTGCGTGTCGTCACGTCGTTTTTGTCATGGCATGTCATCCGCTTTGCCCCGATATGATCCTCACGTAAGATGCGTTTCTGATCGACTGTAGACAACACAGACGTTAGAAGGCTAAAAAACACTCACCGTTCAGGTTCAGTTTGCATTAATTCAGCTTTATCGAGGTTATAAGGAAGCAACCATGGCTTTGATAATAGTTTACTGGTGAAGCAATGAAGAACATGCTACTGCAAATAAACGCGAACGCGACGTAGCCAGGTGTTGATCACAGTGCTTCAGACGTTGGCGACCAACGATGACGGTGATGAGCGTTACGAAGCAAAATGTTTCTTTTTGCGTTACTGAAACGTTCACCCTCGGCCGGCGAAGGTGGATCACCTGCTAATAGACGCTATTTCGTACAAAGCATTCTTATAGGTAGGCTACTAAACCCACGTTTCAGTCAGGTCGAGCCAGTGACGTGATACACAGGTTTGCTATGGTCCGAAGTCAGATACACCAGGTGGATATAAAATGCACTTCGTCAAAAATTATCCAAAGCATTTGGTTTCTGTCAGTCAACTGCTGACCTCTTTCGCTTTCTTGATTAAATGACATCTTTGAGGTCTTGTGCGACCATCAGTATGGTCGAAGAACTTCATCAGTTTATATGCAAGTTTTTTGTTGTTGATTTTTATCCTATAGTCTTTTCTTTATGTTGCCATGGTTGAAATTCAACTTGTAGCAGTTGCAATCGTGAAGAGAAGGAAGGGTGCGCTGTGTTACAAAGTTTCATTACAGCAATGTTTCAGTGATACCAAAATGTGGAAATCATCGAAGTCCAGTATATCGGTGCTATTGTTTATCCACCTACTCTGAGCCATATTCTTAATTGCTTTGGTATCGATGCATCGGTTGGATGATAAGCAGGTTTAGGTTATTTTGAGCTTTAGTTTAATCTTGAGGTGGACCATAGCTACAGTGACTTAAAGGCTAATCGATCGCGTGTTCAGTGCGTTTACTTTGATGTCCATTATTATTACAAGGTGATGATCTATGCCCGAGGTGTCCAACATTTTTTAATGAAGGTTCATAACTGTTAAGCAGGTTTCTCTACTGGCCAAACTTTCATATCATGATATGTTGATAAACTTGCATTGTAAGCTTTTTTTCAAAAGATTTATGGTTGGTGTCGCAATGTTTTAATGTTATATTTTTGAAGTCTGAAACTTCTTTGCTGCATATCCAGTAAATCAGCTAGTTTTGAATCTGCACAAAGACGTATTGACTGTCAATCATTCTAGAAATTTTCTATCACTATACCAAACATTTAGCTTTTTGTTTACCGTTGCCATTACCAGAAGCAACTTAATCAAAAAGGGTACTGACGCTCAGAACAGTTCGGATGTTCTTAAAACGAGCTTTGTCTCTGATTAAATTGTACAAGCTGCATATCCTGCAGCAAAGCATGTGTACAAAAGGAGAAAAGCCTAAAGCTCGTCCTTCGGTAATACTGCAACAGTTTTATAAATAGCTGATTTATTATTTCGACATGAACAGGACATTTACATTGATTTCCATGACCGACGACATCCTGATAGGAAAAATGTCGCTTAGGTCGAAATTCGCATCGGTATGGGTTGATTTTTACTTATGAAGGGAATCATTTCGCGGGACCTTCGGAAGGAGTCAGCGGGCCACATTAGGCCCGCCGGTCGGAGATTGGACACCCCTGTAGAATCTACTGTATATTATTATGTTGTTGTGAGGTGAAGCAGTGATAACAAACGTTCAAGACCATTGAGAGAAAGCAGACCGGTTATGATGTGAGAATTTTTGATTGACTGCTTGTGATGCCATCAACTCTTATGTTACAGGCTTATCAGATAGTGCATTTGTTTTAGGCCTACTGTTTGTTGAAATTCATGTTACGTTGTGCTTAGAAGAAGGGAAATGTCTGCGAACGGCACAGATATCAACAACTTAATCACCAACAGGTTAGATTAAGACGGTTTAGGAATATTTTGATTCAACCCATTTAGAGTGTTTTTCAAATTCGTTTCTTTATTTCTGGAAACAATTCAGTCCCGTCGCCACGAGGGGGGCTTTGGTGAGCTTAGCCCCCCCAAACAAAGCTCCAAGCCTCCCCAAATTGAAATATGAACACTATAAATTAGTGGAATTTTTGTCAAATTTAAATGTCAAGGCCCCCTGCACAAACGTAAAGCCCCCCATTGACGACTTTCTGGCGACGGTTCTGAAACAATTAATCTTTGATTAAATTTCACTTCACAATAGTATAACTAGTCTCGATTACCGGAAAGTCTTGTTGCCGAATTTCTTTGTTTTCGGTAAAACAATGCGGACAGACCAAATCTAACCCAAATATAATCAGCATTGTCGAAACTATGTAATTGACATCAGAAAATTTTGTTTTTTAACACTTTGGTCTTTACGTTTGCTTTACCATATTTGTTTTAGGAAATGTCTCGTAATGCTGCTTTTTTAAACAAACATCTCCTGTTTATGGTTCCCTCACTCTTATTAGCACGCAGCATTCCAGTACATACTTCAGCGCACCCTACTTCTTTCTGTGTCACTTCGTTCCATCACAGGTGGCCTGGGAACATCCTAATGTATTTCATGATTTGTTCGGGGGGATTGACAATAGGTGATCGCGTAACGTGGATGAGCATTCAAGGAAGTTCAGCATTGTCGCAAATTCTAATGGACGGCAGATGGGACACGACACATCAGCTGTGGGGTCGATGATTTATCCCTAAATCCGTTGGTTCATTCAGGTGCGGTCAATTCCGACACGGAAGCGGTTTAGGGAAGTCCATTCACTCAGGTCCAAGCCTAGCGGAAGGCCTTTTTCCAGGGGCGGTGATTGTCAAACAATTATCAGCGAAGTCAAAAGCAATAGCTCTTCTACCACGAAAAACTCGTCTGGTCGAAAGAGATAAGAATTACTCACATATGCTTTTGCATCGAAGAATGGACAAAACATTCTGAACATTGTTCTCGCCGAAAAGTTAGGTGGACATAATATCTATGGATTCCTTCTCAATCATGAGAAAACAGATGAGAAAGCGAAGTTAGAACGTTCTTGTTCTGTGATGAACTAAGAGCCACACTGGCCCGTAGGAATTCCCGCGGACTATAAAAGTAACCCTGAAATAGTGCAAACTTACCCAACGTTGCTCTGGGGATTAATGCAGTTGCTAAAACGAGCATTTTCGACAAAATGTTTATATTTTCAGATACCTTTATATACTGTATCTTTAAAGCCATTGCAGCTGGTGGTATGGGTCTGACTTGTTTGCGCTTATTGTTCGTGCTACGAGCATAATGACGTCAACAAAATTCGGTAGACCAAATTACTCGCAAAAGTAGCACCTGCACTAACTAAGTTTAACTGTGTTAACTGTAAAATAGCTAAAGAATCAGGGTGCTTGTTCCAAACTTACCATAAAGTGTTCAAGAAAATCATAAGCATTGGTTGCCGAAATTCTTACAACGCAACTGGCTTAGGTGACGCGCAGCCTATGCCGCAATTCATGCTCCAAATATTTTCTTGCAGTTCTATTCCTGAAAATGTGCAAAAAGATGGAATCACTGCCGGTAGTTGGCTTTACTTCTTGTTCTTACTGTTCGTTTGTGTGTTTGGGACAATCGGTAATGCGATGACAATGGTTGCTGTCAGGATTGAGAGAAAACTGCGACAAGCGGTAAGCCGGTCATAAATTTTGGTTTTTGCTTATAACTTGGTGATTACTCTGAATTCAGTGATTTGTTATGAAACGTCTAACAGTACTACAAATTGAAGCAGCTCTAGAACATATTTCTATTGTTTCCAGCATGATCTTTACACCTAAACATACAGCTGCATTTTGTGTCTAGGCACAAGGCATTAAATCGGCCCTCAAAATCTAATTTCTTTCTTCAAAATACTTGCCTTCAATCTTTTGCTCGTTGAATTAAAAGCATGAAAATTATTAAACGCAGTAACTGGTTGACAACAATATTTGCGATGCCACTTCCTCAGTGTCGGAGATTCATCCAGGGGCATTGAATTGCTGTGAATTTAAATGTCATTAGCATTTTGCGCTGCATCTGAATTCATCAAACAAAACCTACATTTTCTGTTCAGAGCCTTGTTCCAAAAAACTCTTTGCACTTTGCAATTCGTCACTGCACGCAGTCAAGCGAAACAGCTTCTGATTGGTCAGTGAGCGATGATCGTAACCACACAATGAAATTTATAACTTTCTGAAACAAGAAAAAGAATAGTCAAATATTTGAACTAATTTCTACCGTCGATTTCCATCAACAACAAACTCCGTCCTTTATTTTTCAAGCGCAGTATTTGTACTTCGCTAAACTTCCTGCCTGGTATTTGCAACAACTGGCCCCTTTCACGGTAAGATACAACGCGGAAAAGCAGAAAAAAAAACAGCAGTTCACTTACACGAAGGGATACAAATGGCAAAAACGAAAACGCAAAAGAACCATTTGGAGCACTATTAGCAGGGACGCCGGAATGGGGGTGCATTACGGGGGCACCACCCCCTGCCCTTTGAAAAGGGGGCAGGGGGGGAACAGGTGCCTTTACATAACAGATTTTATAAGTAACTTCGTGATTTGGCAAGATCGACCTGAAACAAATTTATTGCAGCTATTCGCGCACACGTAAAATTGAGAATGATTTCCTATAATTTCTGTTATTAGTTTTGAAGTCAACATTGTTGCTGAACAAGTAAATGCGAAAAGAATGACCATTATGGGAGCGCTTTTACACTGAACGCAAGCAAACAGTTTTGAACTCGTGGTACGTCAAAAACATGGGTGTCCACAGGGGGGTAGGGCAAAACGAGCATTTGCCCCTCCCAGCTGGAAAGTGGGACTAAGAACCATTTTCTAGAAAATTTGATGTCAGCCGATGGATTGATTTATTTATTGCAATGACAGTTTATTAGCCGGTACGACACTAACACTGCACAAGAGCCAGGTTCATTGTTCTGGTGTCATGCAATGGTGAGCTTGCAGTTCACTTGTGTAACAATAACATGGCAACAAATCTTCTAATGTTGACTCCAAGTTACGATATTAGTCGTTTTGCTGCGCCCGCGTGTGACTGTTGAGCGCAGACATCTTGGCAGGTAATGGTTCGAGACAGTGACTACTGATAGCGGCAGGGACGACGGAAAGCGGTGGCAGTGCCCCCTGACCTTTCATAAGAGGGACAACGGGGGCAAAGGCGTCTTTTTCATAACAGTATCATCGGAATTTTATGGTTTATCACGATCGAATTGAAACAAATTTTCTATAGCTGCCTTCATTATTTTTGAGGTCAACACTGTTGTTAAACAGTAGCAAGCATAATTGGTAAAGATTTTTTTGGTTTTCATAAATTTCCTTTGCCCTCAACTTCTTTACTGCCCCCCAGCCCAATCGACGTTCCAGCGTCCCTGACTATTAGTATAAAGTTTATTCAATCTGTTAAACAGTCCCAATGCACCTATAACTTTCAGTGTTGCAACTACGTTCTATTGGTACAAGTTGATTCTATAGAAACTCAAGCCGCGTAATTGATTTCAATTTCAGAAGAAAGGAAAAGAGTACTTCTGTTTGTATCTCAAGGATCACATGTCCTCCTTAAGCTTCGGTTAATTGCTAGTATTAATGCATTACGTAATGTCTACTTCTCTATAATCTATCCACAATGCCATTTTGAAGTGTGTTATTCTGTCTGAACCTTACTTAGCGCATTTAAAACTATATCATAACCGTCCAATAAACTGTATTGGCATACTGCCAAAACAGAGCACATCCCCATGATAGAATAATATAACACGTGCAAAGTATTTTCAATTAAACAAATATATCAATATGAACTAGGCAATCTTGTATTTATTCTTTATTTTTTCATTTCCCTACTATAGAATGATTATTATATTACCTACAAGAATACCTACTAGTAATCTCATTACAATTCCAACAAATCTCTGAAACAAAAGACGGATCACTGCATAGGGCCCAGACTCTGAAACAATATTCCCAAAGATTTAGTATATAAATCATTCTCAATCTTTTGCTAAACCTATAAAATTACCTGCTGGAACAAGTGGTAGTTTAATATGTTTACTTTAAATGCTCTTGTGATCTAAAAATATTTTTTAACTTTTTTACTCTTGTGGTCTAATTCTGTTCCAGTACGAACGATTTAACCCGAGCCATAGTTTTTCCTGGCCTTACGGTGACCTACGGGTAGTCTCTCAGGACACAATTGTCGTGATTGTGTACTTGTCATTGTAACTGTTTTCTTAAACTAAGCATCGGGGTGACAGCGCTGATGTTCCACTGTTTTGTGTGTGTGGGTGGGGTGCTGGCGCCGTGCATCACTGATTCCATCGTACTTATGTGCGTGGGTTCGGATATTTCGATGGAGGTTGGACTTATTGTCGCGTCGCACTGTTATATCATCTCGTACGGTGGGTCGTGAACTGTGATGATGCATCAACGGTGTAGTTACTGTTTAGTCCAGCGCTTTTCAAACTTTGTTTCGTTACAGCACACTATAATAAACACTGGATTTGTCTGCGGCACACCTACTTTATAAAAACCTACTCTTCACAAACTTTGCAACGGAAGTGCTGTAACATACAGAAGGTTTTGTCAAAACATAAAACTTTTGCGACACACTTCAGCCTCTTCAGCGGCACGCCAGTGTGCTGCGGCACACAGTTTGGTAAACACTGGTTTAGTCACAATGCTTTATTTACATGCTGTTTCTCTGAATGCGTCTGGTTTTTTTCATCTACGTTTTGCTTTTTGTCAATTAATACAGTTGGTTTTGACCGGTTTAAAATTTAAATGCATGAATTTCCTAAATTTTCCAAATATTTATGTATAATACTTAAATATTTACAAATAACGTTTCCCTTAACCAGGTTTGTTGATTGAATTTTACCCATAACGTCTGCGTTAGCCTATACTGTTTGATTTAATTTTGTGCTAATCTGCATCACTATCTGTTATCAAACCTAATGTAATATATTTGGTTGTTGTTGCTGATGTTATTGTTTTGTGGCTTATCATTTGTTCACATGTTTGCGTTATTTATTTTGATGGGCTCGGTTTGATGACCTTGCGGTCCCTTGTCCCTTTTTATTCACTGTGCATTTTTTGAATATCTTCGATCTCAATAAGCCAATCAATCAATCTCATTATTTGTGTTTGAGATTTAAAGGGACGCTGCGTATGTTCAAATAAAGGATATAAACGTTTCGCTTTTTTCTATGCTGTTTTAACAAACATACAAGCTAAAGACTTAAAAGGGAATGAAAATGTCAAGAAACAAGTCCGCCAGTGCCATTTGGTGGCATTTCATTCACTTTCTCACTTTTCTATTATAGGAATGTTTTATACCAAAACAACTAATTTTGAAAATAATTCACTTTACTAGCAATGCATTGTTGCTATGTAGAATATCATTTGCAGAATATCATAACATTGTAACACTTCCTAAAAACGTAACGTAACATGTAGTTTAAAATAACGGACCTGCTTACTCTTAACATGCTAAAAGCAGAAAAAAGCAAAATTCCGAAGCACAAACATTTGTTAAAGAAACATTCAGACCAAGCAAGCTCGGAGAAAAGCCTCTTTCGACTTTTTACGACAGGATGAAAAGTACAGCGGCATATTGGTTAAATGATTTACTTCACTTTAACTAAGTTTATAGCGTCCTCAAATTTTCATATTCATCTGCCCTTCCGAAGCTACAACTCCAAGGTGCATGATCCATAACTGAAATGACCGGGTCATGACCGATTGACCTGAATCTTGGTTGGAAGCAGGGTTGCGGAGTCGGAGTTGCAAGGAGTCGAAAGTTTTGGGTGGAATCGGAGTCGGGTTCCTAAGAACACTTAGAGTCGGGGTCGGATTTTTTTATCCGACTTCTTCTCTGGAAGCCCTATTGAATATTTTTTACATCGCGCTCTTTATTTACGAGTCCTAAATTTTTGTGCTATGTTTCATGTTCAAAAAATTAAAACACTATCAAATATAGAATAGTTTTTAGCTAGCTACTCGCTCTCGCTATATACCACTTGCAAAGGTTTTTGGAAAGTAGTTCATATGTTCATGTTGTTATTGTTTAAATTCATTCACTTTATTGTAGGTGGTCATAGTAAACTGAATGAATTTTTATGATTAGTAAATATCGTGTAAATAAATAGATTAATTCAAAGCCTTAACTCATGCATCTAGTGACAATAACAAAATGCTTATTCTAAAATAATTTTAGCTCTCTTCTTTGCCATTGTTGACAGCGAAACGTCATCCACGTTATTTTAAGGAGTCGGGAGTCGGAGTCATAAGTCGGAAATTTGGGGAAAGTCGTAGTTGGAAAATTTTGGAAGATAGGAGTCGGAGTGAGACATTTTATTTCTGACTCCGCAACCCGGATGCAAAATGAAACGCTGTGAGGTGGTTGGATAGAAACGCCCCCACACTTCCTTTGCTTGGTACCTACTGATAAAGCGGTTGTCAGAGAGAAATACCAATATTCAGGAAAAGTTTATTGATCTGACAAGTGTATCTCTTTTGCGATCAATTTATCGCCGTTGTGTCAAACGCGTAGCGAACAATAAATTTCCAAAGATTGAGGAAACCCATTACGCCTCCTAATGCTGGGTTTAATGGATTCTTCCCAGTAAAACGTATTCTTGATTTTATGAATATCAGTATTTTTTCAAAAACTGTTTCTTCGGGTTAAAAATCGCGAAAACAAACTCCATGTGATGCACCTAAAACGGTGTGCAAACAACTAAGACCATTTCAGACCGTTCATTTGAGATAATCTCATTTCAGACAACAGTCATTTCAGATCCGACATCAGTATGATAAGTTTCTCTCGTATCTGCTGTTTGAAAGCACGAGTGCATTTACAATGCAGCGTAAGTAACATTGGCTTCCGAAGGCAGTCACCTATGGGGACTTCAGCCTAAGATTCACTTTGCTAAACTCCAAGCCCTCCTCAAAAAAGTGGAAGGTAGACTACATCGTAAAATGTGATTCACAGAAAATCAAAACAGACTCTCTCAAAAGTGTTGTAAAATGAACACTGTCTCAAATGATAAGTTACCAAATGAATGTGGCATCAAGCGCATGTGGTCTCAGTTGATCAGACTAGAACGTGTCGTTTCAAATGAACAGGTCTCAACTGTCATCAAGAGTGATCGGAGTCACTTTTTTGACTCCAGGTCATGCTCGGAAGATAATTGAAAATTCACACTCCGACTCCTGTGCAGACTCTGAAAAAATTTAAAACCAAGAAGTAGGATCATATGCTGTTCTCACCTAAACCAAGGTTCGTTTAGCACGTTCCCCAGAGTGCTTTAGGATTTAGGAACAATCGCAATGAAGCAAGCACTGCTACTGTATCAATTCACTTATCAATCTGCACAAGTAAAACACCATACACTGAAAACACTTCATACCACCTTAACATATTAAATTACCTCTCTTATGTTGTAAACTTGTAAGATAATACTGGCATGTTTAGGAATACCCTGAGGTAAGCTGCATTTGTTCTAGCTTGGCTAAAATCGCACTGCAATTGTTGCATTTTAAAGATGTATACACTGTTGTTTTGTGCATTTCACTAAAGATAACAAATTGTGAATACTGCTTACACAACAAGATAGAGCACAGAGGTAAAACTTTCAGTAACCGACGTAATTACCAAACGTTTAAAAAATTATTCGTGAGATCAGCAGTAGAGTATTGGAATTGCGCCAGAATAGAGTCCGCCAGTCTGCCACCTCCACCATCCTCAGCAGCCTGCACTGAAATGTTTACAGTCCAGTGCAACCAAGAGAAAAGAGCCATGACATCAATCTAACAATTACCCTGTCAAAGCAATTTATAATATGAAAGCTATTATCCGGCTCCGGTAAAAACTGAAAATTTCACTCATGCTTCGGATCCGGGACCGATTTTTATTGAGAATTCCCACTCCAGGGTCTTGTCCGGCTCCGGCAAAAAGCGAAGACTCCTGCCGGGGGAGTGAACGCCGGCACTCCGGTTCCGTGATCACTTCTGATTGTCATGGAATCCGTAGTCAACGTGTGTTGTTCTTGTTCACATTATTTCTCAATCATAGTTTCAAACTTTTTAGGTATCACGACAAATTACGTGGGCAGTATTAACATTTTTCTGATGTGCTCCAATAAGAGCGTGAAGCAAAAAATACATCCTCAACTTCATACCGTCGACAAGTCTTGTGCAGCCTATCGTCCCTTCAAAAGTGTGTCGACGAGTCATTTGAGCCTGAATACTAGCTAGCTCACAATTAAAAGCCCTATGTTTTCTGTAAGCTTTCGAGGAATCAGCCGACTAGTCTCTGCTTTCATCTTTTTCCGATGATTCAAACTTGCACATGTCTATTCAAGTAAGTATCCTCCACAGTGGGGTAAGCAAGGAATCGATCTGAAACTTTTTTAAATAAGAAATCGATTTCACATAATATTACGCATCCGCAGTCCTAAAGGCTGCAAGCAAACTTAACGGGAGAAACGTTTAAAGGCTAAAGGAGAGCAGAGAAAGCCAACAAACTCAAGACTAATATATGGATTGATGGATACTTTCTCTATGTACATATAGATTGATGGTCTGTGTTATGACGGTAAATCTGCTCACGAAACTTTTTTTGGCATCCGATGCAAAGCATACTCATTGGTCTGCAATGTCAATACAGTAATCAATATCGGAAAACCTGATAAACTATTTCTGCAGTCACGCGTCATCTCTATTTTTTGTTTTCCATAATTAAATAACCTACTGCTCGCAAGCAACATTGCAAATAAAAGTTGAAATTGCAGGGCTGCATGATGTATGACCCTGAATTGGCTACAGTTAACACCGATACTAAAGGTAAACGCGTAGAAGCAAATCAAGTCTTAAAACTCAGGAAAAGAGATTGAGCTTTGTAGACCCTCTCTGCCTATGTGAGTGTTTGCTGTAGCCCTTTGTTCCGTTTTTGTATGCACCATGCTCTTGCCAAGTCGCCAGTGCGATTTCACAATGGGTGCAATCAGTGCCGGATTAAGGTAGCGCGGGGCCTGGAATATATTAACAGCGCGGGGCCCTAAGTTAAAACTGCACTTGAACAAGTGAACAACTTTGAAATCATAAATTCTACGAGCATCGACACGTGTACCATCAGGCATACTGAGTTTCGTGAGTGCGAAAAACATAGTCCTAAATAGCAACTGGTGGACATTATGGGCTATACGAGGTATATCTTTTTTACCAAAAATGCATTTACGTATCTTTTTACTAAGAAGGAATACATTATTGTACAGCTCAAAAGTACAGTACAGAGTCAGTAATTAATGCTTCCAGCCTCATCAACATATTTAATCATTGCTACATTTAAGCGGTGTAGTCTCAGTATGTGTCGAAGTCGATTGTCAAAAGCAGTAAACGTACTGCTTATTGCGCATTTTCTGGATTTTGCCATGGCAAATTCGTTTATGATACTGGACTAGTAGTGTCTATTTCGCATAGATGTTCATACTCTATAGTCTGTGCTCTTTAGAATCAGGCTGGTAAGCTTGTTTTTTCTAATGGTTTTCTTTGTTCATTCTACCATCATAAGTTTACAAAATGACCGTTCTCCATTGCAGTTGGTCACTATGCGAGATAAATAAATGCGCAAATCATTTCCCACATTTGTAAAAGAAGACTCCAAGTGCACTACTCAAAGGCTAGTGGATAGATGCCAAATCCAGGGCTGCCAATGAGTTTTTTAATTCTGTATATACACAGTACACAGAACACTGTATTCAGCGGTGGATATTAATGGAGACGAACGAGGCGGTCTCTATAGCTTCCCCGTGGCGACGTTAATGAGTACCAACAAGGTATAGCGCAGCTTATAGAACACCAGTAGCGTAGCCAGCACAAAAATTTGAGGAGGGCCAACAATTGGGGGGGCAAAACTGTAATTTTAGGCGAGCAACATTATTTTGTTTTGGATGCCGCCTCTCAAAGCCCACAATGACTAGATATGCCAAAAATTAAGGGGTGTGTGGACCCCCTGACTACGCCTATGTAGAATACGTCACTGTGATGTAATTACAATTAAGAAACATCTTGAAATCGCTGCAATTTGGCTTCATTTTTCGACTGGTCTCATATTGTTGCAAATAACTGTAAAATAGTTTGATTTTCAAATCACAGGTAGCCTAATGCAAAAGCATTCAATTGAAAACTTTCGCTGAAACTGTTTATGGCAAATTTAGCAAAATGACGATTTATTGAACTGAAAAAAGTATGTACAGTACATATGATCATGGATAGATATTAGGGGAGGCTAAGGGGGGCGCCGCGGGCCCACATTTTTCTGAGGAGCCGTGACGGCCCCCATTTTGAGAGTTTCGCACATGGTCTTTGCAATATTTATTTGAACAAGTTATTAATCACTCCAAAGCAGGAGTGGTAAATTAGCGGCCCGCGGGCCACATGTGGCCCGCTAAATCGTTTTCAGTTGCCCGTGGAAGCATACAGGAAGAATCTTCAAATCTGAAATTTCCTCGAACATTTCACAGTAAACGTTAGTGCTGAGGCTAACTTGAAGCGAGACACAGTTCTATTTCCATCGTAATCACTTTGTCCTTCTCTACCCAAAACGTTTCTTTGTACTATTATTGTTCCTGTACTATTTATTTATTTTAAGATCAAATTAGAGGCACGGCCCTCTGCTAAGAGCGTATTCTCAAAGTGGCCCCCGACCCCTGAGCCAAATTACAGTAATTGCACATGTCTGCTGTAGAGCCACTTTTAATAGGTTCTGAAGCAAGTCATATATTGTCGAAACAAAGCAAAAATTATATGCAAATGTGCCAAAAGTGCCCCCTAGACACCTTTGTGTAGACAAAGAACAAATGTAAAGTCAAATGACTTCAAACGATTAACAATGTGATTGTGAAATGGTCTTTCACGCAGAAGCAAATTCCCAGACAAAATGAAAAAGTTAACTTGCGTTCAGCGAATAAAGTTTTCGTATAGCGCAGAGGTTTCCAACTTGGAGTACATTTGCCAATCTGAAAGGATGCATTCATTGTACAGCCGCAACAAATAATCTTTCATGCATTGAAATCGAGTCTACATTTATAATTCCAAAATTCTAACAGTTCTATTAAAAATTCAGTAGACTTTTATTATTTTCGTTAACCTTTTGTCATAAGAAAATTTAAGGGATTCATGTTCATCAATCGAAATACTGGTGGGGTATTTGGCCATAGAAAGGTTGGGAACCCCTGGTATAGCATATGTAAAATATAGGACACCAGGCCAGTAACCACGGGCGCGAAGTCCCCCTAGAACATTTTTCGCCCCAACCTCGAAAAATGTGTTGGACCTCGTTTAAAACTATTGGACATAGTTCAAAAATTTGAAAAGTCTTCGTCCCTCCTGGTGTCTCAAGCTGGTTACGGGCCTGTAGGGCACCCTTTCTGAGAGTTTCCCTCGGGCACCAAAAATTGCAAAATCCACCCTTGCATACAATAAAGAACAAATTTGACACAAAAGACCTCGGGGCCCCAANAAGCTGCAACATTTGCTGCTGTTGTTAATCCGGCACTGGGTGTAATTCAAACTGCTTGTCACAGAGTAAATTATATCACATTTCGTAAGACTATACGCAAGAACCTAGAATCGATATCCGGCAGACTTAAGAAGTTTCTTGACTTACCGTATTGTCCAATAACATTCGGATTTTAAGTTTTTTTTCTACTATCACAACTGACTGTTTTGTACGTGAAGTTTTCACTGCTAATTCAGATCTTATACTCCGCTGCAACTTTTATACAGTTTAACTGCATTAGCTCTGAACTGGAGTCAACGCCAAATTTTAAAATTTTCTCAGATCTGCAACTACTTGATCTTGAACCTGACTGCCGCCGACAGCATTGTGTGCGCACTGGTTGTTCCTGTCGTGATGGCGAACACACTAATAGAGGGCAAATGGCTTGACAACACTCTCTGTTACTTTTCTGCAGCGATATCTGGAGTGGCTTGTCATACGGCGGCAATCACCATGACTTTCATAGCTTTGAACAGGTACAGTTAATTGATGAATTACCTGATTTACTGCACGATCAATTACTGAGTTAGACAAAGTAATATTGTATTTCAATGATGATCAGCTCTGATCTTGTTAAATCGATTTGGCGTTTAGGGGAGGATCCATTTTCATTCAATCTCAGCATCAAATAAATCTTTTTTCCCTTATTGTTTTCGCGTATCACTTCTACTTGTATCAAGATTCTAATCTGTAATGCATTTAAACGTAAACCACACGTGATTATTTTTACTGTTTTGAAGAAAGTTGTTGCGGAGCACTATTCTAAGATTTTCAGTTAATCTTCTCAACCTTAACTGGAAGAACCAGTTTTAGTATTTTTGAACTCAGAATCTGCAGAACATTTTATGAAAATACAAACAATTTCTTATGTCTTTGTAATTTTGAAATTGACCATTTTTTGCAGCAAAGCCCATAAGTACTAATAATTCGATTACATGACAATCGCCAATACACCAGAAGTTAGGGAAATCAGTTTTATTATTCCAACACAACTCCTAATAATCCTCAATACCTCGCCCTGTTGCCAGTGAATCACGATTTCATCCATACATGAACGATTCAACGAAACCTCGGGTTTTGTGGGTAATGGCGGGTTTTGATTGTTTTGTCCAACTGCCCGCTCGAACGTATTCAGAAAACCTTTGCGCGAAGTTTTGAAACAACCAATCGGTCTTGATTACCATGTAGAGCGTCTCTTTCTTATTGTTGATAGCAGC
>JGI24158J21664_10002773_pt1 | contig 21544 bp, 11 predicted proteins | sample Ectturendosymbi3_FD_21664 | JGI IMG/M metagenome (IMG submission 21664)
ATTTAGTAGATACTAAACCTAAACTTTCATAAATTTAATAATTTTAATTGAATTGTATTCCATATTAATATTATAATAATGTGATGGGAATCCTATGGGATGGGACAGGCATAAATTGCTATGGGATGGGACAGATATATATGTCCCATGGACAACCCTGGCTATTGGTTGATAGAGTGTAGAGGCTTGACTTCAACAAGGTAGATGCTGTTTTGGAGTGAGTGTAATGGTTCACTGGTGCCAGTTTTTGCACCAAAACTTCATGTGCGGACGGTTCAAAAAATATAAGGTAATCACAAAGCAATGCTTTTTTGTACTGGATACCTTGCGAATTGGTTTAGCAGTTTTCTTTGACACAGTTTATAGCTTAAACCAAATAGAAGCATAGCATTCAAAACAAACAAAAAACAACAGGAATAACAAAAAAGAACATAAACAAGTGAAGGTATTGAAGTAAACGAATATATAACTTGATTTTCGTTAAATTTAAAGTAAACGTTTTTTTTGAAAAGTGCCAACTACTTTGAAGTTGTCGACCTAGCTCATAATCAATGAAGAAATTGATGTAGGCTACGCTTGGTAATGCCCTTTGAACCCTTTGCTAGTTTTGTCAAGAGAGCCTTATTAAATAATAAAAAAAATTTGATCACAGTATAACTTCATAGTTACGTGTGTTGGACATGTTTTTTGTAATTCTTGTTCCTCTGGATCGGCAAAATAAGAAAAAAATATATTTAGAGGTGACTGCGAGGAAACTTTAATAAAAAAGTCTGAATTTTGTTTAAACAAAAAGAATATATTCACCCATCTTTGGTAACGCTTTTTTGACAAGGCAACTAATTTAACTCCACTAGATGGTGCTATAAAACTGCTTGCAAAGAAATGGAGTTATTTTTGCCAATCAAATCAAAAATACGTGATTTCACTTCTAGATACATTTAGCTACAAGTTGTTTAAGAAAACCAACTTGAACGATTGGAGTATGGTAAAAGTTCATAATAGTTTCAACGCTTATGAAAAAAGTTTTTTTTTTATGTTACAGCGCTTATGTATTTCATGTCTATCGGACTTGGAGTTGGCTTACGATCTACTTTACAGTAATCTTAATACGAACGATTGCTATTTTTGATGAATCAAAGTTGCTTTGGTTGTAGTTTTTTGTTGACTGATGTCAAAAAGCCACAGTCTAGGTGTCATTTGTAACAGATGCATTATCAATACCTCGTGCTTATCCAAAAAATCTAGCCGACTTTAGCTAGATTTTGACATTCAGATCCCATTACGAGAGCGTTCAGACTGAAGCTTGGAAATTCACTGGTTTGATATCCTGTGAAAGAGTGAAGAGTTAACTGACTTCATTCTACGGAAATCCTAGTGTTTCGAAACAAGACCTATGCTTTTAGTTGTGGATTCAACCTGGACTAAGCGCAAGTAGTTTCAAAACTAAGTAGATAGTTTCTTTCCATCTTGCATTTCAAGTAATGGTGAAGAATTCGACTTTCTTTCACTTGCCCAAAGAACCAACTGCTATCCGTTCGGACATAAGAAGCTACGTGAACTTTGAGCTTTCAGGCACGCCATCGTGCTGGCTTCCACACTATCAACACGTACAATTGGATTAAAAGAAACTGCGGTCATTCTGCATGGCACAATACATCACAGAAACGAAGTCCACCCTTGAACGTAGTAAACAGAGCTTCCACCCTAATTCACTACTATACAGTTGTTTGTTACTGACACCGGTGCTGAAAAAAAAAGAAACCGATGATTTTTTCACCTACAGCAGATGTCAAACACATCTGAAAAGCGATTCGAGAACAAATGGTTTGAGGCGCAAGGTGAGATCACCGTTTGCATGAACGTGGTTTGAAAACAAAAAACGCAGTGACCCACCGACAACATGGATTATAAATGTTCTTTTGAAATAAAATGAAGGTATTATAATCAAACGTGCTGTGCAACATTTTTCCATAGAACTGGAACCAGAAGTCTGTATAGTTCACTCCAATTCTGAACTTTGTTTTTACAGTATTTCGCATCTTATCTCAAAACTGAATGTTGCTGGCATGTTTGAATTGCCTTCATCATCATGAACTGCCTCCACAGCAGTAGTTTTTTCAAGCTGCGGTCGCCACCCCGTGGGGTCGTTTGCCTTTTTTCTAAGGAGCGCGAGAGCTTCTCATAAAAATATTCATAATTACTTCTCTATTTTATGTTTCCTGTACGGAGCCATTTTTTGTCGTAGCCAAAATAATAGGATCACCTGGCAAAAATGATAGTCTACTTTTTCATTCAAAAGTGTTTCAAGTGTGATTATGGCCATTACAAAGTTTTGAGTGTGATTATGGCCATTACAGTACAGAGCACTGTTGCGTTTGGAACGCGCGAATAACTTTGTGACGTAAGAATGTGCCGTGTTTGTAAATTAGATATCTGAATGCGGTAGCCAACTTGGGAGTTCTAGTTTTCAATGAGTTGTGCTGCAGAGTGATTTGTATACGGCACGGGTCTCTCACTGATGCTGCCAAGTGCATGCATTTAGTAAATGAGTCTTTGTTCAACATTAGTCATTGTGATTCTATATTGTGCAAACACAACTGCATTACATACGCCTGTCTGGAAATTTTCGTGGGGGGTCGTTAGGTTAAATTGTGTTGCAAAATGGGTCGCTGCGTGAAAAAGGTTGAAAACCACTGCTCTACAGGAACGTCATGATGAAACCTACAACGTATGCGACTTTCGTATTCACTCGTTATTTTAAAAGTTAAATATTTCCAGTCATTAGATCGAATCATTGGAATGTGCTGGAAAGCATGTGCAAACATAAATAATGAAAAGTACATTCAAAAAGTAGTTTTGGTTGCAAAAATCACCAAGATCCTCTTTATAGAGAGTCTACAGTATACAGGCCTAAAAGCTCTGCGTACAACTGCAAGTCAGACTACACGCAGATACGTTGTCCTGCTACTACGAAAAAGATAAACAATTTGATCGAAAAGACCATTGTCTGTAGTATACCGCCAACGAACTCAAAAGATTTTATGAAAAGACCATTTTCAGTATTCGATAAACAAACTTAAACTTTTCGATTTTCATAAAATTTAGATATTAGCCAACAAGGTTTGAAATGCACAATTTGTGTAATTGTCAGCAAAAGCAAGTAAATAATTTTGTTTCAATTGAAGTCAGAAACTTGTTTCCTTGAAAAGTTTGTTCTAGCCCCAAATTGTGGAGTAAGCTCTGATTGAGGTTTTTCGTTGAAAGTGCTTCGTCATCTTGAGAAATTTAATGGTATTTCTGTGATTTTCTTACTGCGTTCAAAACAACATTCTATGCATCCAAATTAACACGTGTTTCAATCCGCAACGGTGGCTAACCTGTCCGCACGTTTTTTTGTTCTAATACCCTTAATCAGTCATTTTTTGCTTTGAAAACTCATAAACACTGCGCTTTCTCATCACTAAAGGTGTCCCTTTCTTCAAACAAATTAAGTCCAGGTAATTAACCGCTTCAATACAGCGCCATTTGCTAAACATGGAACTGCTGAATCTAACAGATAGGTCGTGAAATGACACTAACTTATAAGCTTCAGTTCAATATTGTTAAGCGCGAAAGGGAAATTTATGATAACGCACTCGTTTGTATTCAGATGTTGACAAAAACAAGCTTGTAGGACAGAGTAAAACTTCAAAATATTTAGCTTTCACATGAGGTGGTTAGCTTTGATAAATCTTTTACCCTAATGTTGACAGGAGCAGAGCTAAGTTATCCGAAACATAAAAAATGCGTTTTCGTGCAAATAAATCTTTGCAAGATATTTGAAGGCGACAAACTTTCAGTGAAATGGATGATGGCGGAAATGCAGGCTTTGAAACCACATTCTTAACCGCTCAGTTGCTCATGTACTGTCTGCGATCGTGATCAGCAGCTATACGCAGTGGACACAGTGAAGCACGATTTCGAAATCCGAAGCCACGTTTCCAAACGTAGGGCAAAGCACTTTGGTAAACGATCCTGACGAGGTGACCTTTAAGAACTGTATGCTATTGAACTCTTGCCCTAAGACTTTCAGGCCGCTCACAAGCTGTTCAGTATGGTCTGATCCAGTATCGAATTCAAGGGCCATGTTCACGTAGGTATAGTTTGAAAGATTCACAGATGATTTTCTTTTGCCTGTTCCATTTGATTGGGATTCATGGAAAACCATTTGTGTGGCACTACATGCTGACTTCAGTGACATCTTTCTTCAAAAAAACGTTTGCGTTTCAACCTCAGCATTTTTTTGAAAAATCCTACATTCATCATGTTGGTGTCAGTGGCATACCTAGGGTTTCCCACGCCCGGCGGCAAACTCACTTTTGGCGCCCCCACCCAGCCCATTCATAGCAGCACAGATGCGAAGAATGTGTTGGGAATAAAGGGGCGTCGAAAGCTGACTCGGGCCCTGTAATCGCCTGTATGTAGTTGTTTCTAGAGCCGCCTGAAAACTTCCTGTGGTTGTAACGTCACAGAATTGACGTCAAGACCTTTAAATCTTGGAAATCATTTACTACCGTAGAGTTAAGGATCTAATCCTTTCGCGTGAAGCGATTCCCTCTGAAATTTTGGTCACGACTGAACATTCAAACTGTTTTATTACGACACTCCAAATTGCGGTAATGCTTCCCGAATTGTAGCAACTAATGAATTAAAATGCAAAAGCTAACCAAAAGGTCTCTGATCATCTGTATGAATATGCATGAATTTTGATGGCAAATCTTTTGGACCCAAAAATCTTCTGATAACACAGGATAAAATTGACCAGAGTTGCACCTTGTGTTCTAAACTACGGTTTTGTCGGAGCCTTTTGAAGATGCCGAATCCAGCACGCCTGCTTGTTCCACTTCCTGGTCAGGTCTGGTTACAATCACCGCTGATGCGAGCTGTAGGAACTGGGGGTTTCTGGAGCATGCAGTCTCAGAGTTTTGAGTAATAAAACATCATCAAGGACTGACTGAGGGAGAGTCGAGAAGACATAGATGAGAACAGACAGAAGAATGCTTATGAAAAAGTGAAGGCAAATGATTTTATACAAAAATGATAGACAAATATAAAATTGCTAAATCCAAAGCATTTTCCTGGATATAACACCATGAAAAGTTGACAGAAAATGAAAGAAATGGTGTGATTTAATGCTTTACCTGTAATTATCTCGTTTCCAAGAAAACGTTTTTTGCATTTACTGCAAATTTGTCGATTGTTCCTTCAAAAACCTGCTATAAATGAAATGTGTCACGGCATCCACTATCCTGAGCAATATCTAAGGTCAGTGACGCTCCGTGCGAAGTTTCAGGTTAGCAATTGTGTGACCTGAATTTCGACAATCATGTCCGTGGAAATGTTCTGGTTTCTAGGCCAAAGTGATATAAAGCACATGTAGCAGTAATTGAAACGTTCACAATAGCTAATATACTCAACGTTGTTACACAGTTGCAATTAGATTTTTGCAAAAGTATTCAGCATTTATTTAAATATCCGCAACCAAAAATCATCATAACTTTCTTCAGAACCAGACCAAATCCATTTCAACTTGAAGTTTGTCAAACCATAAAAGCTCAAAAATTTTCCTAAACATCAGATCTGTAGTCGTAACAACCAGGGGAATGCAGATATGTCTGGTGATTCCCGGCCACCAAAAGACGATAGCACTTACGGCATGTTAGGAGATAGAGTCTCGGGCCGCGCGGCCAAAAACCTGGAGTGCGCGAACTTTTGTTGTATCTTTTATGCTTCATGCATATGAATGCTGTATGGCAAACCTTATATGTGTGCGCTGCTGAAAATTGCTGCGCGCTACTAACATTCACAGAAAATTTTGCACCCCTGGTCTAGTTACAAGCAATCCCGTCGCCACGGGGGGGGGCTTTGGTGGGCCTAGCTCCACCAAACAAAGCTCTAAGCCCCCCAAATTGAAACGTGATACACTATAAATAAGTGGACTTTTGGTTAATTTTGTAATGTCTAGCCCCCCCAAACAAACGCAAAGCCCCCCTATTGAAAACTTTTTGGCCACGGTTCTGGTTACAAGATTGTGATAAATGCACTTTTTATAATTTCACTCTTTGGATGACGCACTGCCTTGGATGTCCGGGGGCGTCGCCTTGTTCATTCCCTCTGCACATACCTGGTAACAACATTGTGTAAGTCTTGTCGCTGTTCTAAAAGCATGCGCAATATAGCACTCCCCATGCACTGTGAACGCTGGATTCCCGTCCCATTGTGACGCAACTATAAAATGATAAGGAAGTCGGAAAGTTCACAACCTTGGCTTTCCGAAAGCATTGTGACGCTGCCATGAGTTGGCTTTCTGAAAGCATTGTGACGCTGCCATGAGTCAAAAACTGCCATGAGTCAAAAATTGTGACGCTGCCATAAGTCACAAATGGGCGCTTATTGCTGGTGATAGAAACTCCGCCTTGAAACGTCATTAAGGTTCATAATTGCTCGCTTTGCGAACCTTGGGAATCTTGATGAAATTTGGCAATGACATTCGAGATTTTGTAAATTGCAATTATTAGCATCCGCTGACATTTGACATTTCGTAATTAGTACGTAACATTCCGACCTAAATTTGGCGTCTTCAAAGTGCTGCGCCCGGGAGCAGGTGTCCCCCCTGCCCCCCTCGTTACGCCACTGTTTGGTGTAGGCCTATCTATTTTTGGTTTTAATTAGGTTATTATTGCAAATATGGCACAGTCCATCGATGTTTCTGATAAAGTCAGACAAGCAGACTCGTGATTACCAGAAATGTTGGAAAAACTTTAATAATAAAAGGAATACTTTTTCACTAATCGAGTGCAAAACCTGTAGCATCTCAACCACCCTTGCTTACAGTTGGTTTTTGTTATAACAACTGTTCTGCTCAGCTAATTTGATGATTTGGATTTTAATTAAATCAAGGTCAATTTGAAGCGTTTGTTTTATTTTCGTTATTCCCAGACATGAACCAGGTTTGTGGAGCGTTTTCACGTTTATGAAGTGGACAGTTCATGTTGATTTACGACACGTGGTCAACGAAAGGACCCGGCGGTCATCAAGTCAGCTGACCATGGGGAACATGGGTATGAGAAGAAGAAACTATCCTCTTTTACAAAGAAAACTATGAAGAGTTTTATTTTTTGTTAGAAATCTCAGTGAAACACTTTTAGCTTTGGTAGAAAAGCTCTTGTGCTTTGATATTCCAATGATTTACCAAGATTGGATAAGCAAGCGCATTAACACAGTAGCTAACAAGCAAAGTAAGACATCATGAATATTTTCTTATGCACTTATGACTTTTCATTATGAATGACAATCATTCTGCATAGAATTTAGTAATTTTATTTGCTACTTTACTTACGATAATAAACCTCCAAATCAAGTGACAGTTAAAATTACAGTAGTTAACTACAGGAGCGGCGTAGCTGTAGCGACATCTTCTGGAAATTTGACAAAAAGACTAAAATGACGGATTACTGTGCAAGAGATATTTTGTAACTGCTCCAGCTTCCAGCATAATCTACGTTTGGCTCAACGATCGATCCCTCCCTGTGACCAGGTTGATTGTACAACTTAGTGCAACGTTAAAGTAAAAAAGGAACGTTTGACTCAGTGTTATACTAAACGCAAAACCTGTCCTTTTACTGCTGTTAACAAACATTAGGCAATGAGATTCGCGTTTTCTCTCCTATGCATTAGGCATCCTGCATGTTCGCGGATGATAGAGACAGTGTCAGATATTGTGCATGTACACAGCGTCGACATTAGTGCTGGTTGATGTCCTCAAAAATATGATGATCACATATTAATCCTCTTAATAAATTTTAATAGCAAATGCGAAAAACAATTATTAAAATCACACGAATCAACTTGCATTGACCGAAAATAAATAACACTTCTAACAACTAAAGCAACTAGAAGCATAAGAATATCAAAGAGGCTAATACAGTATAAAAGCAACGAGTTGAATGAAAAATATTACCAACAACTGATAGAGAAGTTACCAGGCTAAAAGAATCTTTTTTCATTGTCTGATTCGTTATAGCACATTGTGAAAGCAGTGCACCGGTTATTTCGAAACCTTTTCAGTAAGACCTTTGTATCAAAGTAGTTGCGCAACTCAGATGTCGCAATCATCCTTCCTTGCGTGCCGCGTCGTCGTAAAGGTCATCGTAACGTACTGCAGTCTCCGTTTATCTCCCATTCCTGGGATGAGGCTTGCGCAACGTTTTTCAAACAAGCGTCACTGATCGCGATGTTTCGCAAGTGAGGCTGCAGTGTTAACTTATTACGCGTGGATAATACAATGTCGAGCAAACGAGCAGATCATGAAGTGAAGCACGTCACGTTGCAGTGGGCAGCAGTTTACCGCGCCTGCCGCAAAACTTGGTTTCAGCGCAGCCTGCTGCTTCTTCACAAGTACCGTATAGTTCCAGGTCGTGCACGTTTAGCTGATAACAATCTATTGCAGTACATTCAGATTGTTTGGAAGCAAGCAATCGGCAACAAAGCAATTCATCTCCTTGACCACATGCAACTACAGTTTTTTCACTTTTTTCTACTTGCTGTGCTCATTACGAGCAGGAGTGATGGACTTTCGGCCCCAGGCAGCAGTGTAATTTCCTGGTCCGCAGCATGCAGCGTGAAAAAACGGAGTCGTCTGTGCTGGTTCTGCCAAAAACAATATTACTATTAAATAAACAAAAAACAAACAAACAAATATCTAAAAACGTTGAAATGGTTTGTCTGCGGCGCTGACAGTTTGACAATGACGTCTACATTGGTAAACAAATAGGTGGATAATTATTTGCGTTATAAAACAAATATTTCAACAGTTTCGAAAAACTACTTTGTGCTTGTTTATTTCTAGCTATCGCTAATAGACGTGTTGCCATAGCGTTCAGTGGCGATTAAACGGCCTGCTCCGCCTTTGGTCCAATCGGAACGTGTGTACGATGTCACGCCCACCACTAATTGCGCAACTAAAGACATGGAACACTACAGTTTGTTTTCACATATTGGGCTCTTTTGCGTCTTTCAGAAGCAGCTTGTTTCCTCTTTCAAGGCTCCCCCCTGTGAAGTTTCAGATTGGATATCGTGTTGACGCATCTCAATAGCTTACTTGATCAGAAGGCTCTAAAAATAGATGACACATGCCCCAACACGAAAAAAACTGTGTCCTACTTTTTCCCTATAGGCCACTCTATGTTGAGGATGAGCCAGGAGTTGCCAGGTGCAATTCTTTGTTTGTTTTATTGCGTCCAGAGGTTGCATTGTCGAGTCGTTCACGGCGCGGAATTACCCCGACACAATAAAACAAACAAAGGATTACGCCATGGCAATTCCTGTCTCGTCCTCAGTGTAGATTGGCCTCAAGATTGTTTATCCACAGCATAATATGACCTTCAAACTCATAAACGCTTGTGTGCCAAACATCAGCGGAAAAGACACGATGTGGTTTGCAACTGCTCTGATTAAAAAAACAATAAAATCTTGCTTACTTGTAGTATCTTTTGAGTATATTTAACTTTTGCTCTGCTTTGCGCACATGAGATAGCCAGTTGTGCAACATTTCTTCCGATAGTGCTCTTTTTCCTCTTCTGAGATGATGCATATCAAGCAGATCACTTTCCAATACCAAAAGATTTCGTTCCATCTGGAGTATCACGTCTTTCCTCGACACGTCAAGAGCCTTGCGTTGAATTAACAATGAGTCTTTGTCGGTAGCCACGTTTTCAGTACTGAAAATGTGAAAAATGTTGTAAAATTTAGCCACTTTGTTGTGCTTTAAGCATCACTACCTTGAAAAGACTTACTTCGGCGCATCAACATCAGTTGCAGCATGAGTCATATCAGCGTTGGGGTTTTTTCTGGCACGATGTCTAAACCACAAAATAATGGTTATATTTATCAAGGCCTATCTATAGCAAAATGCATTCAAATCTACAGACAAATGAAATCTCTGAGGATTATGTGGGACAAAAAAATGCATGGCAACATCTGCAGTAAATTGTTTAATCAATTTCGGCTGCTTTAAAAATTCTCTCAAATAAAAATGACAAAAGCAACAAGCAAAAGTGTGATTAAATGGCGTACTCACGTCATCAATCTTGTGCATATCATGTACTGAGAACTTTTCTAATTTATAATTTCTGTTCATAAACGTGTTGACAAAACTCGATCTTTGTAATCAGGAAAATGGAGGAAACATTACATACCTTGGGATGCGGCCAGCTTGCAGCAAAGCAGAGCAGCAGATCAGCACGGTCAAACCAAGAAAGGAATACGACATGTCGCTCTCGTTGTATGATGCTCACAAGCAGACTTCAAAGGATTTTTCAACAGTAGCTGACGTTGCAAGGGTTTTGAAAAAGATTTTCCAACGATGAGAATACGCGTTTTTTGGAACTTAAGAATTAATTGCAGCTCATGTGTCGTTATTCAGCCCAGCAGAGGTTTCCCTCAGAATTCAGAGGATTGATTTTTATGAAAAGGACGTAAAACAGTTTTTTTAATCCAGAATGATACTAATTATGTCTATGGGAAAGAAACAATCAGTCTTCAGTACTGGTGATCAAGAGTAACGTCACATTTAATAAAAGGACAAAAACACACCCTGTTGTTAATAAGGAGAGCGAAGTTGCATTTCAATTAAATAAGCTTTGATTGAGAGTTTTCTACTAATATGCACAGTGTGTTGCTTTTGCTATACTTAAAAACGCAAAGTAAAACCGTAGACTGAAATGAAGAGACTATCTGTAAAGCAGTGGTTCTCAATTCTTTTTTGCCCATGGACCATCTTTTTCAAAAAGTTATCCGATGGACCACTTTGCCATGCTGACATCTCATGAACATCTAGTCAAAACTGTATTGCACATAGGTCAGTGAACTCAAGGGCATGTTCCATCTTCGTCCAAGAACTCTCGGTGAACCACTAGAAATTCCAGGTGGACCACCGGTGGTCCACAGCGAAGAGAGCGTTTGGACGCATCATGTTAAAATTGCTATTCTAGCAACTGAAATATATGGTTTGGTCAAAAGGAATGTTCAGAAGATTTAAATCTACACCGACGCGCGTAAAACTTCCACTACGTCTCCAACTGTACAATCGTTTTTGTCTCAATGCAATGCAGTCACGTTTTTTCCTCTATCAACTGAAGCATTATCAATTTGAATGTTCGATGCCGATAATTTGCAATTGGTATTTGCATGAATTACGAAATTTCAAGTATTTTCATTTGGAAGCTTAATAGGCCCGTGACCAGGGCGGGCCCAGAGGTGTTTATACCCTCTGCAAAATTTTTGATCCCCCTGAAAAAATATGTTGGGCATAGTTGAAAAGTATTGGGCATTGTTTGGAAAAGTTGGGGCCCTCTCAGAAAACTCTTCGCCACCTCTGGTGTCCCAAGCAGGTTACAGGCCTGAAGCTCAACGTGCTTTAGTTTCTTGGCAAAAATTGGATTAAATTCACAAGTTCTAACGGTTTGCACGGAAAAGCTCCTTTAAGAAATTAGATAATTTCCGATGCATGAAAAACAAACTTGCTGCAAATATGTGTGAAAGCAGAGGGGTTAAGAGCCATTTCAAAAAATCTAAAAACAACTTCAGAAATTATTCATTACGAAACTTATACGTGGACAAAGTGTGTCTATCGCGTACAATTACATCTTTTGCAAAGGTTTTAGAAAATTTTAACGATATTTTTACAAATTTTTTAACTCGCTTGCAAAGTTTACCAACAAGACGAAATGTTATGGCTTTATGTTTTCAGTTTCTCCTCACTTAAATTTCAACTTCCAGCAAATGCAAAATATTTTGCGTTTTCTGAAAGTGGAAATTCAAAATTAGCGTACAGTTATGAGGTCAAATTTTACTGCAGCAACACAAAATTGTGCAATTTTTTGTTGAAATGCGTCGGCAACCATTTTTTAAAACTGCAAATCTCAATTTCTAACGATGATTAAAAAAGTAAGTTGCCACCAAAATCTTGATTATAACCATCTAAAATGACAATAGAGCATTTTCACTTTGTGACGTTATACGGCTGTTAAACCTATGACAAAAGGCATTCTGCCAAAAGTGTTTTTTTTCGTTTTAATGATGGTCATAATAATCACAGAAAACTTTTCGATTTTCATCTAGGTTACTGAAAGGTACATCCGTCCAACTGCATAACCCAAATTCTTTCGCCATCGTGTTGCCAGCGCACCAGACCGAAGTAGTACGTGTACAAAAAAATCGTACCTAGAGGTTTTACTGCAGCACTTCAAGATGTCATGAAAACCAAGTTATGACACATTGACACTATTTAAGAAACTGTTAATGAACACTGGTCGATTCACGACACATGCAAAGCTCTCTAATGAAATATAAATATTTCTAATCCCCAAATTAAACTATTTCCTACGTAGCCTTTAAAATTAGATCTCTAAGCTTTTCAATGAGATCCCTATCGTAACAGACTTCATTGGAAATTACCTAATTTTGCTTCATGTCTACGGTTGCAACATTTTCACATCATGTGGCACGGGCTGAAAAGGGTCCTTGGCAGCCCCAAGAACTCAGTTAATAAAGTCGTTCGCTGTTGCACAATCGTACGTACGGTTCCCGCATTGCTACCCGTAAATTTTTTTGATAAATTATATCAAATATTCCACAAGTGACGCGAGACACGCTCTTCTTTGCAAATTCCTTCGCACCCAATTCACTGCCCGATTGGCCTCGAATGGCAACGCCGTGGGAAAGAAACGATACTTATCGTCATCAAGCCCCTGGCACACCTGCCAGCCAGCCAATGAAAGTGGCGTGTGGAGACTTTTTCTTCTCACTCATTGCTGCGCTGACTGGCCTTCAATCACGTTGCTACCAAAACAATCACGNGTTTTTTCTCNACGTAGCCAGCTTCGAAGCAAAATGCTGTGATGAAATGTGACACTTCGTCGGCGTGGTCGACCAACACTATATCCTCCCACTGCGCTTTGAGTACGAAGTACAACCTTGAGCTCTTTCATTAATCGTAGAAAGGCTTGCCTTTTATGTCTTTGTAAATAAGGCTAAGCCGCATTGCGCACACCCTAAAATAGGCGTTGAGGAGACTGGGGGTTTGTAACACGGAGAGAACTGATCAAAAAAGCCTTGACTTTGACTGAACAAGGACAGAAACCACCAAACAGCTTCAAGGAAAAGCAGATTTTTTGTTAAAGAGAAGTCGCGTCCAGAGATACCATTTTTTGACTAGCTTACTTTTTAGTGCAGCAAAAAATTGTTGCAAAGCCTCGCTCGTGTGTAGAAATTTCAAAGCGAACACATTTATTTTGAGTAGCGTTGCGCTATAAAGAACTACTGCACGTGAAGAGTGTACAACTCCGTTTCCATGTGTTGCAATGCAGAGTTACGTAACCCCCACGGCATGCCCGGCCATAGGCGTAGCCAAGGGGGAAAAGGGGTAATGCCCCCCAAATTTCTAGAATATTTTGTCATTTTGTGCTTTGAGAGTCGGTGTCCTAAACAAAATACTGTTGCTCGCTTAAAGTCAAACGATTTGGCCCCCCCAACAATTTGGGCTGGCTACGCCACTGTGCCGGCAGTTTATTTCATCAAATAATAGCAAGACAAGCATTTTCATATTTTTCTTATACTTCGTTTCTTCATTGACAAACTTAAGGCAAATATTACATTTTTCTTGCAATTACAAAACTAGGGCTGAAAGATGTTTTTGCGCAAAATCACATTTACTCAGCAATTAGTGAAAACTTTTGGCTTTTCTGTTTCGTAATTTTAGAAATTGAAGAAAATCTTGAAACTCATGCTCGAGTCTGAGCAAGTGAAATCTTTCCAATGTCCATAACGTATCTTTAGTTTTGGTTGTTTAGCTGTGTAGTGGTAATGCAACTGTATAGGACTGGTAGGGTCTAACTCTATGCAAATGATCCCAAGTTATAGGAGTCTATGCGACAACCGAAGAAAGTTTTAAAGGACTGATCGTTTTCAAATTGTTTGTATTACAAAAATAATGAAGTGTAGCAATTTTGCATATCACCTTTCTTGCAATGGGCAGTGAACTTTGTTTTGACTCTAACGCCAAACAATGCCATTTCTTATTCGGTTCTTATAAAGCAAACGAGATAAAATGTTTCTTATTTAGTTGTTTTAAGGTAGATGCAATAAAAAGTAAAGCTTTACATTACAAACACTTCTGATTCGCCGAGGCTATGGCTGACATACTCACATTAAGAAACTAAATACATTAGAACCCGCAGTGGAGAGAACACCAGTGTGAGTTCTAATCTGAATATGACTTTTTCATTTAAATCAATGGTTTGTGTGCTGTTGTTTCTTATGGAAATCATAGTAAATCGAAATTTTACCACAGTTGTCACTTCTTTCATAATTCCTTGGCTAATTTCTGCTATACACAATAAAAAGGACAACAATAACTGATGCAGAAATTGCCCTTGATTTACAACTTCTCTAACGAGTTTCGAACTAAATTAGCAAAGGGAGTTTTCTTGGTTTTGAGATGACTGTTGTTCCGTTGTTTCCATGGGGTATTCGTTTTTTGTCATTCAGCTTTTTTTCCTTATTAAACATTTCTTCCAAGCGGTTTATATTTTATGCAACAATCGGCGATAAATGCTGTTGACTTTCCTTCCGTTGTCATTCGTTGCTACAAGCGATTTTACTTCAGCGTCCTGTCAGCCAGTTCACACCATGTACGAAAACCTGCTCGCCAAAGCGAAAGGGTGATTGGTCGACACAATTGTTAATTTACCGAAAACAGATCATCCCGCAGAATTTATCATTGTTTCTTAACGTGCATTTAAAACCAGCACTCTGGCTAAATTTGTTTGCAGGTCAAGCACACTGACTGATAGAGCTGCTTGAGGTAGCGCCGTCTGCATCAAATATGTCTTAAATAATAACTCATGTTCGGGAGTACGTCTTTCCAAAATGTCTGTCAAAGTCGCTCCTGTTGCGTTGTCTGTTTTTATTTTCGACTAAATACAAACGAAAGTATTGTTTCCAAACTGAACTTCCGTCAATGCAAACTCTGATGGCTTTCAAACTTTCCAATTGCAAATAGCAAAAACCATATTGCTTTTTTTAGCAAAAGCAAATCGTTTTGTTCCACATTTTGGCATTTGAACGATTGAAGGAGATCAACCCAAATGTTTGGTAAACGTGAATCTAAAAATAGCCTTTTAATGTTCTCTTGGCACTTCAAAACCTTCCCGCCCGCCTCTAAAACACATTTAGCAACAAAGAAATGTTCACATTTGCTTATCGCCCCGCCTTTCTTGCCATGCTATTTTTTGTATGTTGAAGAGCAACTGTGAAGTGTGTATATTTCTGTCTCTGAATTTCTGACAAACTCTCATCTCCCTTTGAAACACCGTACCGTTCCAGAAATAGTTGCAATGATGTGCAGTATAAGTTGAAAATAACGTAAGAAACTTTTCTAGTGTTCAGGAATATTTCGATAAACAATTGATGAGTTGTTGAACGATGCCAAAGGTGAAAAAAAGAAAAAAGTTCTATTGGCAAACGCAAAAGTTGGTGTTTACGTGGAAAGCTCGTGTCAAGAATGTCATCATGAAAATTAAGTATTTCATCGCTTTCAACACAATAAATTAAAAAGTAACCAAACCAAACATGGCAAGCATAATATATTGAAGACATCCCGCATTAACAAACTTGTAAAAGCANCCTAATAAAACGTGGTGATTTAATTCGCAAGTGGCTGGTTTCGGATAGCAGCTGCATGAGCATTGAGCAAGCAAGCAGCACCTACATTGCCTTCGTTAAATGGGGTTATCGGGAGGAAATAAACTTTGCTGTGATACCTTGTTGTCGAGGGAAGAGTTGCACAGCGTCATACAGCAGGCCGATCCAATTCACTTTTATCGCGATCAGTGTTTCCTCTAAGAAAATTTTACGCTGAGCAAAAGTTTGTTTTAGTGCGCATGCAATTACGCAACCATGTAGACACACAAACAGTGAAACGTTTCAAGCGTTTAAAGGGCTATGCGATTTAAAGAAGACCTTAAATTTGGAATGTTGCAAGTGCGCGAAAATGAAATTTCACTGCGCAAATGATCTGATGGTACTGCGCATTTGCGCACCGTTGAAGGAACACTGATCGCAGTGCATTTTCTTGAAAGTCAACCTAATGCTTGTACGGTACGGACAAAACTTGGATAATGTTTTGCATCTCGCTATCGAAACAAGCAAACCTATACCTGTGGCTTAGGGGGACACTTGGGTCGTGAGATTACTTTCCAATTGAAATAAATAATTGTACTAGAAACTGAAGCGATGACGTGGAATATCTTCATGTAGGTCCGTGAGAGGCGTGCTTGGCCAGTTTCAGATAAATCTTTGTGAAATGCAAGCTTCCGAGTTCGCCGGATTGTCGACCTGCGACCTACCATTGATCCTTAGTGCATGCAAGACCTTAAGCGAGTTGTTTCTGTGATTTAGCAATAGAAATCTTTACCTCTGGATCATGACCGGCGAGATTGGTCAGGAAAAGCTGGCTCAGTGAAACAAATTCATTAGAATGCTCCTATGATGTCACTTCATGGGATCTGAGAAAAAGCGTCGTTTTAAGCGAACTGTCCTTATCGCCGAAATATACCATTCCCAAAATGGCGTTTGAGTTTAATGCCGGCAAGGGTTTACTGTAAAGTGTCCCTTGATCAGGATTGCCACTTACTGAATCGTGTTTTCGCGTATACTCCGATATGAAAAAGTTCTAAATTACTTTTTCTTATTTTTCAAGATTGTAGTCAACGTCGTTCTTGGGGTACCAAAATCTCTTGAAAGTTTTGCAATTTTCGTTCCATTTTCGATATTGAATGAAACAATGATAAGGCCCGTAGCCACAGGGGGGCATTCGGGGGCAGTGCCCCACACATTTCATCGTTCCCACCTAAATTTTGTCGTGCCCAGAAAAATTTGTTTTTAACATATAATAAAAGCAAAAGTACTTCTCCCTTTAAAATGGATTTTACCCCCCAAAAACTTAAAGCCTGGTTACGGACATGACAATGATGTCATGCTTTTTCCATGGGAGATACTGCTTCTTTTGTTCAACAATTTATGCATTGTTCTACCAAGACTATCGACCATCTGACTATGGTCGCAACAATCCCTAAAACACTACAACTCATGTAACGATATGCCTCGATTGCTGCTGATGGCACAATCCTTGATGCTATTGTTACATCACTCCTGTCACGGCTCAGCGATTGGACGCTTGTTGCGTCGCTGGCCACGTCATTGATTTAAATTTCTTTCAGATTGATGGGCGAACTGGAACAATTGCTGTTCTCTTGGATCTCGTTTCAAATGTCTTTGTTAGATTGCTTGCACATAGGTCCTGCGCAATCAGTTGCTGTTGTGAGTACTTTTAGCTCAGCTGTACAAACTTTTGCTTGTATTTAGAAACGTTTGGGCGCTTGTGCATGAGTCGAATAACCATAATTAATCTTGGGTTTTACTGATTCAAAGTTTTAACTCATTTATATGCACGAGATGAAATTAAATGTTACCATTCGTCAACAAATTTAACTAAAAATGCAATACACGAAAGACATGGCTGGTTGCGAAACGTAGAGAAATAATTTGGGACCTGTTAGCCGTTCAAGGTGATATTTCATTTTTTCATTTTCATAAAATACACTCTCCTGCCTATTTAAGGCATAACGTTTTTATACAAATGTATGTTCCTTTTCAGTTATTTATGTTTGTTATTAAATATTACCGGTCATTTTTAATGCCAAAAGTGATTGCAGGACTCGCAAGAAAAAGTTATGATAACACTTTGATGTCACTGGTGTGACCATGATCTAAAGTAGGCGTGACTACTATAGATGGACATACACTTGAAAATCAGCGTTTTGGGTTTAGCGCTTGAACGCTTTGCTCAGTGTTACCTACCGTAAGATGTTCTTGAACGTCAGGAGAAAGGTCACCGCTAAACGTTGTTGTACATCAGGAGAAACGCCAGGAACTTTTGTAGTGGCTAACAACTTCCTCGCCATTTTATTCATATCACCCACGCACAATCATTTCTGGCAACTATGCTTTGAGGGTCTATTAGTAAAAATCTCGCCGAGTACCCGCGAAAGCAAAATAACACGGGTGTTGTCTGTTTGCTGGAGTGCTCCGGGGTTTTGCAGCTTTATTCCGCCAGTGAAAGCTGACGCAGTCAAGATTACGTGGCCCGAATTTCCTCAGATTGGGTTGCTTGATGTTTTATACCAGGCTTCCCAACGCGACGTTTCTCGCTAATGCGTGTAAGTGCTGGTTGTGAAAGTGCTTATTTTTCCTGCAACCTGTATTGATGGCATACAATGAAAGTTGGCAATCAATCCGTCAAAACAAGGTTTCATCTGTAAATGTTTTCGCGATAAGACTTTGAGAGAAGATACCCATTAGTGAAGATATTGAACCACAAACTTGCATTAACAAACAGCGTGCTTGTCGTTCGTTGGAAAATGTGGTTGTCCTTTTTGTTCAGGTTAAGGAGAAAAAATTCAAAACGTGCGAATCACGTTGGTTGCAAGGAAATAATTTGTAACTCCATAGTTAAGAAAATAACTTGGTTAAAATATATGGAATTGATAACCCAGAAATAATCAAGCATGATACAACAACGCCAGGTGCTTTTTGGTATTATTTCAATTTTAAAACAGTTAATTTAAATTTCTTCTCTTTGTGATCGGTGCACGAATAGTGAAAAATGGTGGTGCCATGCGAATCGGTTTCTAATCTTCTTCATCGCTTGATCCAGTTGTTGAAATCCACTGCTTGACCGCACTATGTCTCGGGGAAGGTGTTCAGCAGCCATTCCATTGCCTCGTTATCTAGAACCGTCAGGCCATGCACTCCATTGGAAGGTCAGTGAGTTGGACAGTGGAGGACAACATGGTCAACCGTTTCCGATAAACTGCCATAACTGCTGACAAGCATGAACGCGAAAGTTACTCTTGCTTCAACCGACCTTTCTACTGCTTGCTTCCGAACAAAATTTCGAGTTTCTGAAAGTATTTTAAGACTAGGACCAACCATTTGCCTTCTGCCGGTTAAACAAGCTTAGCAAAAAGATGAAAACGTAAAAAACAAACTTTATTTTGCTTCATCGGGCATCGAGCGTACAATAAAAAGTTGCATGGGCAAAGTGTTGAAATACGGTATTTTATGAAACCAGTTTTTCAGAAACGGCACCTTCAGGGTTGAATGGACTGATCTCCTCTTCACCTCGGTTTTGAAAAACTTTTCTTATTCACGATCAACATGCAGACGATGATGAGTAAAAGATCATCATATTGAGTTACACGTGCACAACTCGAATCGCTGAATTTGTCCTCAAACAGGAGATTGTTTAACCATACTGGCATTACACTCCTGGCTAAACCATTGTATATCTAACAGAAATGAAGAACATGTCCTTCCCACTTATTTCGCGCTCTATACTTTCCATAAATAAATCAGCTTCACATCTTACAATCGTTGTGTTACAAAATTTCTTTACGTACTTAACGTTTCATCAAATCAATTGCAAAATATTGCTTTTGAAATGCTTTTCTTTGCTTTGCTGCAACATTTGCCATTTTACATATTGATCTCCGCACAATGGTTGGCTCCCGGACTCTTTCCGGAAATGCTCTTTCACAAAGATATCTTAGTTTTCAGTGAAAAAATGAACTCAATGACTTAAACAAAAAATGTTACAATTTGGCATTTTCTACTCTTGTCCACGCGCAGTTTCACTACTCTTACCGCAAACATCTCCTTTGAAAAAGTTTTTGACACAGGCCATTTTCTTTCAATGGTGTTCAACATTTGCCGCACACAATAACGGGAAGATTGCTGTATTGTTAGTAAAAATTATTGATGCTGTTGAAAAACAATCGCATCAAAAGGCAATAGTTGCAAAGCAGAAAATTACACTCCAATGACGTTTTGCTTTCGAAGCTTGTTGCCCAGTAGTACGCCGCCGTTAAAAAGATTAAAAGGTGCCTTATAATTTCACAAATAAATGCAGTGCAATTTGTAACAATGCATTGCATCAACAGAGCCTTAAACGCAAACAAACAGGGAATGGATATTTCTTTAAAAAAAAACAAAAGATTGCGATAATATTGCTTGGAGTCGTTTCTTAGGGGTTATCATCAAGATTCCGAGTATGGCAGACTTTCAAATGATTGTTTTGTTTGTATACGGAAGAGCACGACAGCGAAATCGCTCAACTTTCTGATAAATCCTGAGCTCAAACAGCAACTGCTTTTTTATTACTGCACGATAAAATCGAAACCCAACTTGATGACTCAGGAAACTTATCGGTTGAGGAAACAGATTTGACGGAAGTGAGATAACCAGAGCTGCTTTGAAGCTACCCCATTTGCTTGGGCAGCGATTTGCTTTGTGCAAACCTGTTTGAAATGGCTGTTTGATTGCAAGCTGTAGCATGGTAAACTTCGTAAAAGATATCCTCTTTAATGTAGACGTTTCGTGACTGAACTTTGTGCACACAAAATAATCGCTTTTCCTGTCAACTGGTCATCCACGTTGATAAGGTTAATTTTGGCAACGATCAGTGAGCGTTCCGAAGATTTCATATTGATTTACTTGCTTCTGCAAGCTTATCTTGTGTCACTTTATCAAAAAAGATCTTTTTTTTTTCTTTGAACTTTTTGCCGTTAGGAGTTGCCTAGGGGATTTGTGCAACCCTGGACAAGTGAGATGCAGACAACATGCACTATCAAGATCCGACCCAGTTGCTCGAAATTAAATTGCATCAGAATTTATTGAAAATCAAAAGCTCTAGGTTTGTTGCAAGCTTTTGAGGAAAGCAGCGGACTGCTTTAATTACACTGCGAAGATTTAGGCTTGCATATATCTGTATTCAGTGGTGTAGTGCTGCCGGTGCGTGCCGGAGCTCCGCTCCGCCACCTCTGCCAGTGAATGAAGAGTCGTATAAGCGAAAAACAGGCAGTCTCTCCCTACACGGGGCAACTGGCTGCTGCTGCCGGCACCCACGAAGTTGAGCTCCGGCACCGATAAAATTGCATTCAAGGAACTACTCTTCACAAGGGTGACGAACTCTAATCAGTCAACAAAATTTTTAAACAGGAAATTGATTTCACGTAACTCTACGCATCTCAGTGCTGAAACCTGCAAGCAATGTTTACGTGTGAAATGTTGAAGGGATAAAGCAAGAGCAGAGAAAGCAAGCAAACAAAAAACTAAAATAAATGAATCAAAACACAAGCTGTGGCAAGTAAAAACTGGAAAATACGTCGTTCTGAAATAATTGATTTCACTAGTACTTAAAATACATCTGACGCCACTTACGGAGCAACAAAACTACAATGACGGAATCACGCCGCGATAGCTCAACACACAGCGTTAGTTTAATAGAATGCGTAAGCAGAGTAAGGTTGACAGCGTAGATAGGAGCGTGCAGAGGTACGGCGATGCCCGGGGCAACTGCTTGATTGTATGCCCCCTAAAAAGTCTG
>JGI24158J21664_10002774_pt1 | contig 21541 bp, 16 predicted proteins | sample Ectturendosymbi3_FD_21664 | JGI IMG/M metagenome (IMG submission 21664)
CAGCAGGCTGGTGCGCCCGAAACAGTTGCGAAAAGCGTTACTCCTTGTTTTACTTTCGGTTAGTGATTACAAGCGGTTAGATACAAGTTCGTATTTCGTTATCACTAGCTTCCACATGGAGCTTAAACCTCAGGTAAATGTTGAGCCATGACATGAAATCTCAAACATTTACACTATACACACAACCATGGTCGTCGGAAGGGGATGGGTAGAAGGGGGTCATGGCCCCTCCCTGCATTTGGAAATTTGACATTTTCATGTTAAATGTTTAGCAAAAAAGATCGTTTTTTTAGTTTCCATTAGAACAAATGAAATTACACGATTTTGCCCCCCTCTACGAAAATTATTGGCTTTCCATGGAAAATTCTATTTTCCAATGCCCATGTACACAATATGTTCGATTGATCGTGGGCAATTGGTGAACCATACTGCTTTGATCAGGTTCGACTAAAGGTTGAAGTAGAGCAGGTTCCGCAATTTTGTTGATATGCACTGAAGTATTTCTTGGCTTACACATCAAAACCTTGATTATCCTGAAATGCTTTGGTGCAACTTTCGGAATTCGGGGGGCAATTGCACCCACTGCCCCCCCAATCAACGCGCCTGCTCTGAATGTTATAAAAATGTTTTGGATGCAGGCCCGAAATCGGCCTGAAACATTTTGACAAACTTTAGCCCAAACCCGGACCGAGCCCGGCCTGACCCGAAAAGCCTGGCCCGACTTACAACTCTGGTTCTGCTCTGGTGATGTTAATTCCAAAAAGCAAAAAATGGTTCGATTATGGTTCACGAAAAATAAGCGAACACTTTATTTTCTGTTACGATTCAATTTTACTCACTGGATTTTACACCTATTGCAGCCTTTGCAATCGTGAGCTGTGAAATCCCAGCGACGGTTTTTCGGATGTATAAAGGTGAAGGGAGATTTTATGCAGGTGTCACAGTCTATGTAATTTTGTTGGCCAACACTGAAAATAATGTAGGATCAGGATCCCTTTGTCGGCAGGCCTGCGTACTTTACTCAAAACAAGAAGCATACCTGAATGATAAATATGGCTGTATGACTGTTAAAGCAAAAATCACATGGGCTATAGTTCTCTGAATCTTTGCGCATGGAATTAGCTTGCCGTCACTTACGTCGTTACTCGTCAGACAGCTGAAGCAAATGCTTCAAATCTGTAGATATCTTCCATTAACGCTGGCGCTGCAATTAAAATCAACTTTCAGTGATTTTTGACTTATTTGCACAAATAATGGCCATTTTCGACTGACTGCATTGAGCTGCTGCTTGTAAATCATAGCAGCAGCAGTATTCTGAATGTGGATTCAATATCATCAATGTCAGAGTTTCGGAATCCAGTCAATGTCCGTGCTTAGTCCTAGAAGTGCATATTCGCCTCTTGCTAGGAGTTTGATTGCATTTTATTTGCTGGTATTGGTGTGGCTCACACTAGGAATAATAAAGAAACGAGGAAGGTAACTTTTTGGAGAATGATTTTGAGTTTATCCTAACTTTTACAAAACGCAGTTGAGTTTGGAAGGTATGACTAGAATCAATCTAAATATGGGCTGATCCTAACTGTAGCACATCGCGTGGCGTAACCACGAACGGCTGCGTAAACCAATGCCCCTACGCTGTCGCAGGTCAGGTGACACCGCTTTCAAGCAAGATTGACTTTTTACATAATGCGGCACTCTCACGAAACCAAGTCCAAAACCATTTCTGCGTATGTAGTATGGTTGAAACAACCTGAAAATAGGTCAGAAGTGGTCAATATCACTAATGTCACGTGGTAGGGCAGAAGTATGTAAAAATTCTCAAAAGTTTTATGGGTAACAGATGTTACTGTAACTGAACAAAGCTTAACAATTTTAACTTCTTCCGATCCACACTGCGTATTAATATATAATAAGCTGTGAAAAGTGAAAACTCGCTCAAAATGTGGTGATTTTTATCAGGTTTCATCGTAACGAATAAAACGTTTATGAACATATTGTGTCAAAAATAAAAGTTAAACGTTTAGATAAAACATATTTGTAGCATTTTAAATGTTTAGCGTTCTTAACTATAGACCTGAAAATACCTCGGCGAATCTCACGTTCCAGTCTGAACACATTTTGAGAGCAGGCGCAGATAAGCTACGAACACAACAGATCTCAACTTAAGCGTTTTCATTGCAATTTTATGTTATGATTAGCACCCCTAACCACGTTGTAAACGGACACGAAATACAATACTTTGATTTATGGAGATTACAGACAAGTTGAACAACCTGGTTTAGGTACTGGCATTTGCAAAGCTTGTGCAACAAGGATGCAAGGTCTTTCAGCAGGATTTTAAATTTTTTGAAAGGAATACGGGGCCCCGCTTGCGGGGGGGCCCGGGCTTAAGCCCCGTTAGCCCCATTGTAAATCCGGACCTGCTTACCAATCGTTTGTCGTGTACCCAACCTGAAACACAGGAGAATTGCTGGCGGTATTTATGTAAAAGAATATGAGCATTAGTAATGCTGCACAGCAGTCAACAAAGAATCCAAAAAAGGAAAATGAATAAACAAAAGGAACACCCGAAAACAAGAAAGAAACAGATAATCATGCCAGCACAAAATGACAAAACAAAATCAAAAAACACTTAAAACGAAGACAAATAGAAATGAACCAAAAAGAAAAAAGAAAATTAACATTAAGAAAAAACCTCCGTAATCAAACAACGATCAGGACAAATTAAAAATTAGAAATATGAAAATAATACAAAACAGAAGAAATGCATGGGGAATGAAACTAAGCTACCAAGTGCTATCATTGCAGTGCTAAATTTATTAACTCAGTGTGAAACTAACTTCAGCACATGGGCTATATTCTCATCCATACACTATAAGTCACATCGTTCTTTTGAAACCTTTGGATAGTAAAATATATGAATAAAATTAAAAAACGTGATAATCGATTGCGGTTACTTCTTCATAACAGCTCTTGCTTTGTTTGCGAGTTGCACTTACTTTTATTGCAGAGTTGAGGCTCCTATTGGCTGGAAAGTGAAAATTGCCTTTCAAGACTTGCATATGCAAGGACCAGTCGGATCAACATGTCGTGCTCAGTATATTGAAGTAAGTGTCACAGATATTTTCAGTGTGGTTTACAAGAGAAAGATGAAATGAACAGTTGCTGTTGCATTCCAAACAACTGAAAAAGGAGCCATCTGATGTTTTTGATAGCCTTCTAATTGTTATATTAGATTCATGAACATTTTCTTTAGTAAAAAAGGCAGGATTGGAGATATCCATGCGTAAGAGAAAAAGTTACATTTCCAAAAAGATTGTTCAGTTTCTTCTCGGCAGAAAAAAATGCGGACCGAAGACAAAATGTGTAAATTTAGTTAGAGGTCTAGTACTTTTCCATAAATTAGGTAATACCAGCAATGCTTCACTGTAATAATAATAATAATATTTATTTTGAGTCAAACTCATGGTCCTTATCACAAGGTTCACCGAATAACACAAGAACACAAAAATGGTTAGTCATAGCACATGACAGAGTAGGTGTTAGTTGATGAACACAGTCAACACAGAGAGGAGCCAAACATTGGAGCAGCACATCAACTATAATTACATTGACTCATCATCAAACAGGAATCCGGCAGTGGGAGCAAAGTGAAGACATTATAATATCAGGTTTTGAAGTAAATAGCTAAAAAAAGTCGGATAGGGGTTCTCAGCGGCGCACAAAGCATATAGTTTGTTTTGTATAGGTTTCAAATAGTTTTGCAAGATAGTTAGCTATGGCTCACAACTGTTTTTTTGCACCAAATTTAAAGCAAGATGTGACGGTTGGTATTTTACTAGTTTGATATAATTACCTTTGTACGTATTTGGCTTGTACACATCGTGGACATGATAGGAATGAAAGAGGAACCATAGGAAAATACAGAAATCATGAGGCGCCACGAAGCATGCCGAAGGTTTTGGTTGCTACGCAAATGCAATACTGAAGAAAAAACAAACACCAACCAAGACAATACACCAGCAACTATTGCAAACGATCACCGTCATACAGAAGCATTGAATAGTGAAGGAAAATGAAAATTTGTGAAAAGCACCAAAGTTTGAAGTGATCGGATAAAAAAATTAGATGAAGATGCACATCGTTGAACAAAGCCATTCAGATTGTTTCTAAACAAGGCATCAAAGTGTTGACATAATGGTGAACCTGGTGTGGGCGAGCACTTGCATTTCTTAGTGTGTAATGCATTATATTCGTTCGTTCTTGCGTTCTTTCATACTTTCATTTTCACACCAAAATGTTCCTATTGTGGGGGTAGTGGGGACAGCGGCTCTATAGAAATACATCACGGTTTTCATCAACCTCTGATATAGTTCCGTTGGCTCCACAACAACACTGACCAAGCAAGGTCTTCTGGTGACGTAGCTGAAGAATCGTAGTTGAAATATTTGTGTTCGGAGAAGTGGTTCGAAATTTCGACCTTCGGGACTTTATGAATTTCACAGCTGCTTATTTTGTCGCGAAGCAAAACCCAAATAGTTGTATTGCAGTCATTACCCAAGACTCATGGGATAGGAAAAAATACCGATTTAAAAAGTGACGGCTTTACTGTGCTTGGAAGCTTTCGTTTTGTGACCACTGAGCGATAAAGTTCATCTAGAACTGTGTTCGCTTTGCGAAACCGTCTATCATTCTCTTTGTTCTGCTTCTCGTCACTTGTATAGGTGCCTCCCAAGGTACTTGAACTTCTTGACCTGCTGCAGTGTATTGCCGTTTTCGCGCAGCGCAATGCTTTTAGTAAAAGTTATGCTCTGACTCTGAGTGCTGTAAACTTTCAGCAACTTCCTCTTTAAGAAGTATTGGAGTTACATTTCACTGTTTGCAAAGTCACTGAACTACGTAAAAACTTTGTGAAAGGTTGCACTGGCATTAAGATCAAACCAGTAAGGTTTTCTGACATGTCTGTAATTAAGCAGAAGCCAGCCGTGGGCTGACTTAAGCATTAAATAGTCTTTTGAATAAATAAGAATGTCTAAGAGTTCACCATTTTACTGTACAGTAAATCTCTCTGGAGAAAAAGAACAATGTTTTCGATCATGTGGTCAATAACCCATGATTATTTCATTCCTTGCTGCTAGCTTAGCTCGATTTTTCAATTGTTTTACAATAACTGTAATTTATACCCTTTGTAAAATATTTCATATTTGAACAAAGGTCACGCAATGAAGGCAAGTTAAAGTACAGTATTTAAATGTTGCAGTGACATTTCAAACGCGGGCCAGTGGAGTTTTTATCATTCTTATAGCTCTATAATACGTTGAATACGTAGAACATCTTTGTTAAAACTGTTTTGATTGTACAAAAGTCAGTTTGCTTTAAGGTTATCGACCTCGGAACCGGAAAAACGCAAGGTCGCTTTTGTGGAACCAATCCTCCTGGAGATTACGTCTCGGCCGGTGAGCATTGAACAAAACACCTGATTATTGCTTATTTGTGTTGTGCGGCAATTAAAAATATCACGGGGTAAAAGTTGAATGAAATTAAATACACTAGCTCTAACTTACCGGCCAAGTGGTACAGTTGGTTGACCACACGCTTACTGTGACGAATACAGCGTTGAATAGCGATAGAGTAAGGTAGCGCAAAACCTCTTTCATGTTGATGAAATATGCGGCACAGATTATAACGACTACTGCTAACTGTAAACATAAATATCAGTCCCAATCAGTACACTCAGGGGAAATATTTTTTATGGAGAACATGGCGTCTTAGTTTGTTAGTATGGCTATGTTTTGTCACTGCTTTATTTAAACAACTTTGTTGTCAGGTACCTTGTTGCGGATGGATTTGCAAGGAGACAAATCTGGAGCAGGATACAGAGGGTTTATACTCAGATACAGATTCGTAAGGGAAAGGCCAGGCTTTAGAGGTACTCGCCAAAGTTTATGCTTCTTTCTTTTAAAAAGTTTTAAAACGTCAAATATACTAGTTATTGCTGCTGTTGCTGGCCTTGAAAAAACAACTGAAAAATCACAAAATGAAGTAGCTTATTTGCTTTGCTTTTGAGCAAAACAAGTTTAGAAAACGTAATGACTACTGTACTATGAGTTACACAGGTAGAGCATTTTTTACCTTTTCACACTGAAATTGATCAATTGGTTTNTCAGGCCATCTATTCATTTTTGACTATATTCTTTTGGTGACTTCAACAAAGTCTAGTTTTCCATGTATTCTTAATTTTTAGAAGNTTTAATCAGATTGTCAAACTCCTTCTCGAGTGAAAGATTTTGATCCTTGGGGTAATCCGAGTTTTATTTTGATTTTATTCGTGCAATTAAAAAATGAGCTGTGTGTTTTCAGTAATTTGCGGGTTAAACCGCGCCGGAGTACTTTGGCCTCGCCTTCCATGCTGTGAAAGCTATAGATAGATTGAAAGTTTTTGCGGTTATGTCTTAGCACTTATGATAAGATCTGAAAACGTTTGAAGTCCACAGAATCTCACTAATTCACTTTTCACACCCGCTTTTCTCCTCGAGATGGTAGCACGAGCAGCAGACCTAAGAGGTATCGAAATATCTTAGGGTTTTAAGCAACCTTTAACACTGTTTCTGTCTCAATACCAGTACGAGGTTAATCCAGGGCGTGCGAGAGAGGGGTACAAGAGGTACAACGCACCCAGTCTCGGTTGGTACTGGGGCTCAGGGAGGATGAAAATTGCGTGCACTAAGTCTTTCTGTAACCAAACTCAAAATTACTAGTGTAAACCAGCTAACAGTATTACAATTAATTTGTTTCTAAATCCTGGCACGGTAGCTGTTTTATCTATATCTGGCTACTACACAAATAAGTTACACAAGTTTCAACGAGGGCACCAGAAACGAGAAGGTAGAGGGGCCGGTGTTGGTTTTCGTGCCCTCTGGAAAAATTCCTTGGGAGACCCTGGGTCAAGCAAGGTGGGAGATGTAATCACGCCACCTGGTCCTTGGTCTACATCTGGCTCGCTTTCCCGTGGGTGTAGCCAGTAGGACTGGCCTTGCCAATCTTTCTTGAGGCACTCTGGTCACGTGGCTGAACCATCGCCACTGTGGTCTTTCTATTCGGAGAAGAGACTCGAAAATCAGGACTTTACCAATTTCACGCTGCGTACTACTGTCGCGAACTATTACGCTGTGAACTTGTCGCAAGAAAGCCAATCCCTTCTGTGCATGAGATAGCACTCAATCGGTCATTACCCAAGATTCATGACCATGGGTGAGGATCGGAACAAAGACCGATTTGAAAACTGACAGCCTTACGATGTCCGAAAGCTCCCGTTTTGTGATCACAGTGCGATGAAGCTCACCTACAACATCTTTTGCTTTACCAATCTATATATCAATCTCTTTGTTCCGCCTTCCATCATTCGTAAATACTACTCCACAGTATTTGAACTTGTCTACCTGCTGCAATGTATTACTGCTCACTTGTGGCATGCAGTGACTTGGATTTATGGAAAGACATACAGTAATACTTCGGCCTTTTCTGCGCTTATTTTAATTCCCGCTTGATCGCATGCATATGTTAACTGGTCAGGTGAATGTTTAAGACCATTTTCGGAGGACGAAAGCAGCACTAAATCGTCAGCAAAAATAAACGTTGATCCTGTTGTTCCAACAGTGACGCCCTCGTTGACGTGAGAAATACCTTAAAGTTACAGAGTGTACATTTTTTTGCAGATCGCCGAACATTTTACACTTCTAGGAGCACTTCCCCAGGCAAAGCAGACATCAGCAAATTTCTTTCGACGCAGCAAAAGCGACTAAACGCCCGACCGCGGGTCGGAGCCAGGCCGCCTGGCAGAGTTGTGTATGCATCGGACAGGAAAATCACTTCGACATCCGCACCTACTGTCAGGTAAGCACTAACGCAAGCATGAAAAACAGATTTCAATATTTTTTCTTTCACGTGTCTTTCGAAATGCTTCTTATTATTTTGCATTTGTGTTAGTGGTTAATTTTCAATGAGACGGTTACTGGGGCTGACAACGTTTGTAAGTTATTTCTCAATGCTAAAAAAAACGCTTTTATTTTTAGACCCGACAGCGGTTGGTTGGGGGATGACGGATCTCAATCAGGACCTCAAAGCACCCAAAGACGAAGAGTGGCAGGAGGAGCTAGGATTACTGCTAGACCGCGACCGCGAATGTGAGTGAGCGCAAACATTCCGAAAAAATTGCCAGTTTTTGCGACGCAGATGACGTCGAAGAAGCGTCACGTTGTTGTCACAGATGTCTGCAGCTCTCGAAAGGTTAAAGTTGCAATTGTTTCTGCAACAAAAGTAACACTTGGGCAAGTTGAAGTGGGCACTGCTGTGCATCGAGGTAAACTGCAACCCTTTAAGAACTGCTAAAGCCTCTGTCAGGCTTTGAGGCAATTTTGATCATAACTCCCGACCGATTGCGCTAGGGAGCCAGTGAAAAACATTGCGTGCACGTTCTGATTAAAAATATATGCTTTTAAATTTTGAATGGCCGTGTGACGTCACCAGGACGACCCTGTGACGTGTGAAAAAAATTAAATCCCAACAAAATTTGACACGAAACACCAAAAGCACGTTAACTGACGCAATAAATTATTTTGAAGTTTGATAACACTGACCAATTGCGTGACAATAAGTCCCAGACAAATGCGTACATCCGTGAGGATGCATCATGTTGGATGATGGAATACCAAGCATGTTAAACAAAACAAGATGAACAAATTTTAATCTGGAGGTTTCAAAGACACTCCCGTTTTCCAGAATTTACAAAAATATGCAATAACATGACGTGACATGCGGCGACCAGCGAGTTGGACCTCGAACAATACGTTTATTTCAGTTTGTGCCCGGAGGAAGCATTGCAGTTATTCTTGGTGTTGTTATCAAATGGTCTGTGACGTAATCGAAACATGCATAACCTCGAAGTCACAAGGATGTGGCTGCTAGGCCCGTAACTAGGGGAGCGCAGGGGGGACGTAGCCCCCACTAGAAAAATGTGTTAGACATAGTTTAAAACTGCTGGACATAATTAAAAAATTGTACCACTCCAAGAAAACTCTTCGCCCCCCTGGTGTCCCAAGCTGGTTACGGGCCTGGTCGCTGCTGTTTAAATGTCAAACAGGTTAAAATTCACCACAGACCAAACAAAATACTCGAAAGCGGAAAATCTGGCGCAGTAACACCTGAACTACCGAAGTACAAGTTACATAGCTTTTGATCTTTACGAAGAATGGGTTGTGGTGTAGTTCTGGTTGACACTGGGAGAATTACACATTCATATGCTACGTAAAGATTACCTAGTAAGATATATAAAACTTTTGGAGCTAGTTTGATTACAGAAGAGAGAAAGGACCCAAAAAATAATTTTTGTGGAAAACAGTATGCATGTGGAATTCAAGCCGACGTTGCAGTGGAAGAGGTGTTCATTCAGAACTTTTGCATGAGAAGTGATCCGTATCATACCTACACTAGTTTTTATGACATACTTTTGGACATTTTCCAAATGAAAGCTTGCTGTAGTTGTTACAAACGACCTCTTGAAACGACGTCAATTTGAAGCAAATTTAATACCAATATATACTCATATCAAAACCTCAAAACTACTTCCAAAGCTGCATCAGCCAAATTAGAGCATTTAACGAGTTAAACTATTGTGCTGCAGAACTCCGAGAAACTCCAATGGTAATCGAATAACTGCCATCAATCGAAGGAATACAAATGCTAATTCTGGTAGCAGCGACAACTCTGTTCCTTCATCGGAAGCAGATGGTTGGGTGAGATCACCATCTGATGGCACTCCTGCGCCTTCATCTAAACAAGGATACTATGGACGAAATAATCAACCAGGTATATGTTTTCAAAAAGGACGTTACGTTCGTTTGTGGTAATTGAAACTTTTAGGCAGTAAAATCAAATTTTGAATTCAAAGCGCAAGCTTACAAATGTTTAAATCTAGGAAACGTTCAGTTACAGTTAAAAGCACCAGGTTTTCTGTATATGCTTTCAAGGAATCAGTCGACTGCGGTCTGCTTTCATCTTTTGCGATGATTCAAACTTGCACATATCTCCATCCAAGTAAATACTCTCCACGATGGGGGTGAGCAAGGAATCGATCAGCAAATTTTCAATAGGAAATTGATTTCACGCAAAATTACGCATCCCCAATCCTTATTCAAGTTGAATCTATTTGAATAAGTACTGAGATTCTATTTGAATAAGGATTGAGGATGCGTAATTTTACGTGAAATCGATTTCCTATGAAAAATTTGCTGATCGATTCCTTGCTTACCCCCGTTGTGGAGAGTACTTCCTTGAATATAGGAAACGTCATGGTACACTTTCTGTTAGATTTGTCAAGTGCACTAACACAGCAGGTTTCTTGTGGTTAGTTTATCACGACAGTTCGACTTTTTTGTTGACTGGACATTTTACAATCAACCCTGACGTGCATCTCTCTCTCTTCACAGATTACGGATCGAACTCAGATGCTTCAGCTAACTCCAAGTCGCGAAACACAATCATGGTTGTTCACAAAGAGGGAGGTTTATCTACTACAAATCTCATCATCATCGTTGTGGCAGTCGTTGTCTGCCTTCTAATTGTAGTTGCAGCATTTCTAGTGAAAAGGTAAGAAGCGCACATTTTTGGTAGTACTTATTAAACTCTGCTTTAAGTAATATTCATTTTTTTTGCTGAGAGCAACGTTCATATCGTTTGCAAAAATATGTTAACTTCAAATGTTTCGCTCTAAATCCAGATTTTGCTTCCCCGGAAGACAACCGAAAACAGAAAACAAAGACCGCAAAAAGCAAAAAACAGTGAATACAACTTCTCAAGATGGAATGGATGATACTGTGGTGAGTAAATATCGCATTAAGCGTAATCTTTGTGCAAGCATTTTGTAAAATTATTTAAAACTGCTTCAAAAGCACAGACTACAGGTCATGTTCAAAGCAAAAACTTTTAAGTTTTCGGTTATTTTTGCACAAACAAAATGTTAACTGTAATTTTAATGCCAATACGAATTTCTGCTTCATGCTTAAGCAGAATTATTTTTGCGGGTAATTGTAATTATATTGGATTACTTAAATATTTTTAGTAAAGAAACAAAATCTTATATTTAGCCCATTTTAGATTTATTGAAGCAATTAAACGCGAAGCATTAAGCCAAACTTTCGCAGAATCTTTACCATTTTTCCACGCATGAAAAACTCCCTTATGAAACGTTGAGAAGTATACACACCATACAATGATGGTGTTTGTATTTCAAACTGATTATAAACAATAAATTCATGGTGATTTACTATATTGGCAAAATAATTTTTTGAATCTCATTTCACATCGAAGCTGAAAAGATGTTATATTGCAGAGGATACTTTTCTCATAAGGGAGTGTACTGTATAAATTTCGTTTTAATAACAATAACTGTCTTTTTCGCAGAATCGCCATCAATCTTTACCAGGCTTTTCAAAATCTGCTTCTGTCCACTCTCTGCATTCTTTGCACGCTGGTCAGTCAAACAGCTTGCTCTGTCAAACATAACTCTTTTGAAAAAATCTCAACCCGTACAATTTTTTTTGAAAACGAAAGCGAAAGATTTAGTAACGTTGTGTAATGCAATACATTACTTGAATATACTTCATGCCTATGGGGCTGAAACTGTATTGATGGTGTCTTTCTTGCTCGTGATGTCGAGAGCGGTTAATGATCCGAAGCATAGAGAACCGATCAAAATCTGATGCAGATATCAACTGAAATGCATTATTTGTTGCCGACTTACAGCGCAAAAATGACTTGACTAGACCTTTCTGAAAACAGAGTTCATCTTTTAGAATTGTTTCATGCATGCACTTTAAAAAGAAAGACTAAACGTCTTCTTTGGCACTTTTTTTTCTCTACGGAATTAGCTTTTAGTGGGCTGAATACATTGAAAATGCGCATTAATGTCTCACATTTTTCAAAGCTCTTCAAGATGATTTTGCTTTTCATTCTAAGGTTTACTCGTTTCTTGCAACTTTTTCTTCAGCACCAACAACAAATAATGAACTAGGATCACGCAAGATTTCTCGCCAAGCAACTCCTTTGCCTCCAGTTCCACCCGGTAGCTTGCGGATATCAAAGTCCGCGAGGTGTCGCCATCAATCACAGCGGCCAACAGCGCAAGGCATGCCTACTTTACCTCAGCCGATATATTACAACGAGCCCATGACATCGTTGAAAAGGAATAGCATGCAACGTCAGCGTGACGTCAGGTTTAAGAGGCATCTTCCTGCCAGACCAAGTCATTTGAAAACAGGGAATGACATTGAAGAAGATGAAGACTACTGCAGTGGTAGTGAAACGGGCGGCGACATCACAACACTTCGTCGAGTTTATAGCAAATGGGAAATGGAACAGAAGAAAAAGACCCGAAAATAAAAGATCTTACAGCAGGGCCGCAACCAGCTGATATTTTGTGGTGGCAAAATGATTGTAACTTGTTGTACCTAACAAATTAACATCTTTTTAAAAATTTCGGGGTGTCGGTAATTGCCCGTTTGTCCCCCACCCTGGTTGCAGGCTTATGAGACACATCTCTCGTTGGTACATTGGTTACAACCGAGGCTTCGTTCGCAGAAGCTTGGCATCGGTTCAGGAGGCAATCGTAGTGCTGGATTTTTCATTCGCAACATAAAACAAACCGACTTCTGTTCATTGTGGTATATGTATAGTTTATTGATCAGTTGTGACCTTTCGCATTTTCTTAAAAGCATTCAAGACAAAAATTCACGGATGTCTTACTTGTTGGAAATGACTAAAACATTGATGCTTGTCACACATACGACAATCGACAATCTAACACTTTCTGAATGATCGTGTTTTACCTCTCTACTGCCGCTTGGTGCCATAAATATTGTCTTGATATGATGATATCTTCCGTGTATTTTATGCACTCAAGCTCTGGAAAATCAAATTTAATTTGAATAAGCAGTGCTCATTTTATCTTAATTTCCACCAAGCTTAATCATTAAGCAAGTTGTAATAAAAAAGCAATGGATGTTTTGCTATACCTGTTTTGGGTAATTAATTTGTGGCTCTTTGTGACTGCATTTCTTTTTCTTTTTCAAAAATCGCGTTATTCCTCAAGCAGGACTTTCAACTAAGCGAGTTCCGCACAATGTGAGAATGATGAAGATGGAATTAAACAATTTATCTCGTGAAAAAGCTATTAGCAAGTGTAGTGTGATCACTGTTAGGACATGTTTAAATTTACCAGGTTGGTGAGGCGTTTGGGTGGACTTTGACATGCAATTTGTTTAGAAACGGAATCTTGACAGATGAGAGAAAAACTATAACTTTTTTCTAATTGTTTAGAACAACAAAAAACAACAATTTTCGAAAAATTCTAGTTATGATGATATTGCCACATGAATAATTGATTAGAGAACGTTTCTTCAAAATTTTCCGAACAGGTTTGTTGCGGCACCTCAATACAGGTTCGCTAGGCATTAGGTAACAAAAATATAAGCTATTATCAGAACAGAAGTCAATACGATGGCAACGAAAACAGTGCAAACTCTAGGCAAATGCCGGTCATGAAAAGAATTTTTTTCTCGAGAGAGCAATATGCGCGTGTTATGAGCTTGAAGGACAACAGGGCTCCAAAAGGGGCAATATGGTAATCCTGAGTTTAACACCACTTCTCGTATTGTTGAGCGTCGATTGTTATTACGATACAACATTGTTTGTGTGTATCGTACGCGAGTCTCACAACCTGTGAACTTGTGCGTGCGTGCATGTGGCCATGGTTTTTATCCAACACCCCGTGTTCCTTACCGAAATACTGACATTTCGTTTTCTATTCTGCGACCGCGAGCCTCGTGATGTCCGCCAAGACTCTTTTTCGTTACGGAGTTGCCTCGTGCTTTTCAAATTAAACAGACGCAGCAAACAAACAAATCAAAGGAGAGTGGTTTCCAGATAGACTCTACACCAGGGTTCTCCAAACTTCTTCGTCAGAGGGCCACATAAGCTATTACACAACAGTTCAAAAGCCGGACATTTTACGTAATCTAATCGTTTCAGGATATGTTACATTCTACTAACTAAACCAACAAATTTTCCGTAAATATGATATTTCTTCATTGCTGACAAAATGGCTTCGCGGGCCGGATGAAATGGTTTTGTGGGCCGGATATGGTCCGTGAGCCGTGGTTTGGAGGCCCCTGCTGTACATAATTGTTTCCCAGACCGCTGACTGGGAATCCCATTACCGGAATGACAGAATGGTTCGCTTTTTGCGACTTTCCGGGTGTTTTCCGGTGATTTTGGGTTTTACTATAGATATCCACATCTGAATTCACTATCATTTCTCAACTTTTCACCTAGTATTGGCTTCAGGGTCCCCTATAGTGGTCAGTTGGCCTCCATCAGTTAAGTTTCCCCCCTGGCTCAAACCTCTAATTACGCCAGTGTCTACTGCCTACCATGCAACAACACGGAATAAGTAATGCAGAACCACGCTGAAAACCTTTTCTAACAAGTAGGCTACACAGAGTAACATCGTGGACGCAGAAGCTGAGACCTACAACGAAAAACACAAGCGAAGCTAAGGAAACCTCTGGCACATTTCGCACCTGGAGCGAATTTGAACGAAATAAAGCGAACAAAACCAGCGGAAGTGCTAAGAATTAACAGTCTTCGAAAACTTTCCAAGCAATAATAAATAAACAAAGATTTTTCCGCAGCTTCGCAAGACTTCGCAGTAGTCTAAACCCGCCTACACAGAGGTTGCTGCAATGGTAGCAAAGAAATATGTCAAAATCTTCCATGCAAATGAGTTCCATGGAACTTGCCAATAAAGAGTGTTGTTTTGCAAGAGAATCGTTCCCGTTCACGTGTGAGCGTTTGTTGACCGTCAATGAATACACAACTTTATCGAGACGCGGTGAAGAAACAAAAAATTGGCAATGAAGTCACTGAGGCAGAAAACAAAGCTGCGCTACCTCGCGCTTTCATGATTTGTTGTCGGACAGCGCAACAGACAATTGATCTCCCGACGAAGAAACAACTGACGATGTGAATAATTATTCAGCTGGGGCGTTCCGGCATCGAGTTGATTACCTTCGAAGACGTAAGTAATATGAAGCGGCGCAGTTCTTAGCAGAGAGAGTTGGCTACAGAGTTGTGCTGTGAGGCAGTTAAACGTTTTGAAGAAGGCAGTATGAAATAATGCCGCAGATGACACAGCATGATTATTTCACAAATTTGATAAATTTGTAATGTTTTCAGATTAAGCGTGTAAATCGAAATTTTACGTTTTTTCATTTATGTACCCGAGAATTCAAATATGCATCTGAAGCATGCTAGCCCTAAATATTGCAACTGTCGTTTGACATCAAAGCACTCAAGGAGTGATCGGAATAGAAATGCAGTACCATATTTATTCGATTGTTTGCTGCCTTTGATTATAAGCCGCCCTTGATTATAAGCCGCACGAAATGGTGTTAGAAATGATTGCAAGCCGCACTTGAACATAGGTAACCTAAGCCTCTGAGAAATTTCCGCGTACTAGCACGTTCGCATTTAACTGGCAACCGTGGTAATGATGCGTATACCACTACAACTGCCTTCTGTTCATCATGATTCCTCTTGTGGCGGATGTGCACGTGATACTGAAGAGAATACAATGCGAAAAGACAGTTTGGTCGAAAAAACGTAGCCAGGAAAGACTGAGCGTCATCTTTCAATTAGATAAAGGAATAAAAAATGCCGCCCTTGTCTACAGGCCGTACGAAATGATGAAAAAAAATTATAAGCCGCACCTTACAATCGAATAGTAGTGTATATGACTTATACGAGATTTTTGCTGTTTTCCGAAATGAACCGTGAACTTAAGTTTTGAACACGCTGTTACGGTATGAATGGCAGCACAAGAACGCTGTCAAGCTTTCAACAACCATCGCCGACAAATGAAAGAAATTTTGGTACATCAAATGCTCTGTATATGTATTCTTACCATTTCCATTGGTTTGGCACACGACGTTGCATACGGTATTTTAATATATCTCTATAGAAGCAAAGATCCGCAAAATCTGCAAATTTTTTTCCAAACAAAAAACTGTAAAATCCTTGAAGGCAGCTGCAAGTTTATGACCTACCTACCAACAAATCTGTGGGAAATATGTTGATATTCACGGTCTGTTTTTTAAAGTTTGCTTTTGATCAGCGAATAACCAAAAACAATAAAATAAGATAATTGAAATAAAATCAGATAGCGCCAACAATTCCTTTTGAAGAAGCCGCATCCGTTTCATATGTGGTGTTGAATCCTCGTCAACCGGAAAAGGTTAGGCGCAGGAAAACACTTTCAGCAGCGCATCGCAAAAGAGTCTTTGAAATCTAGTAACCACTGAGAAACTGCCTAATTGCAGCGCGAGACCTAGAGAATGCAGGAACCTCATGGCATTTCTAAATTTTCGGTACTTCTTGGGTAAATGACAAGAAACCTCTTTCTTAGATTCAAAGAAGCTTTCCATTTTTCAAAAAAATTTTAAATCTCTGTGGTAGCCATTTAAAAACACTAAATGTCAACTTTTCAAAATGTGCACTTTGTTTTCAAGGAAAAACTTGTAACATTTATGAAAAATTCCTTGCTTTTAGTGAGTACGTAGTTTTATTTCATCAAAATCGAAATCTTAATATTGATGGAAAAGAAAATAGTTACCACATCGCAGGCTTTCTAATCAGTAAATTTATCGCATTGCTCAAACTGTGTTAGAAGACGACACAATTCATTTTAAATGTACAGTATCTTTTTATGGATCTCTATAAAAACATTTTTTTGTGTACTACAGTACTTCGTTTCTAGTATTTGTTGCTGGCTGAAGGAAAATGAGGTTCTCCATAAGTAAGGAAGACCTTAGGTCTTAAAACAATTGCTTTATAATGGCACCTCAAGACTTACAATGGAACTTAGATCCATTTATGCAACATTTCCAGTACTTAAAAGTTACTTATCAATGTTTCAAAACTTCCCAGAACTAATTCTTTTTCAGGAAACGCATGTTTGCTAAAATACCAGTCATGTATTCCAAATTACACAATTTTAAGTGTAGAGACAGACCAACGTATCTTGAAAAGGGCAGAAAACTCTGCATATCCGTAAAAATCCCTTGATTTACGCAAATAACTATCACCAGCCAAAACAGAGTACTTTGATCTACCCAGAAACATTAGAGTACTATGCCCAGCAACATCAGAGTGCAGCAACATCAGAGTACTCAGAGTACAATGATTTACCAAGCAACATTCAATCTGATTTCTGCAGTCACCGAAGAACAACAGATCATATCATGCACCTTCATGATGTAGTAAGCAAGTCCTAGACTAGTAAGTATCATGTACTAGCTGGGTTCGTTTGTGAAAGGAAAAGCGTAGGACATGGTAAGGAAATAAGCACTTCTCTTTAAACTGTTGAAGATGGGCATAAATGGAAGCATGCTTGCTTGTATCCATTCATTTCTCTCAAAACGGTCTTTTCAAGTTCGTTTAGGCCCCACTCTCTCCTTGATCAGACATACAATCAAACATAATCCTCAGGAGAATATACTGAGTCCCACTTTGCCCTCCCTTATAGTTAATGATCTTCCTCATGATACACGATTACCACTAGCTTCAGCCTACATGTGGATGTTTTTTCTTTTGTTAATCCGGTTCGTGTGGCCTATACAACTTACAAAAAGGTGTAACAACTCACTGAAGAAACCAAGATTGTTTGGATAACAGCCCACAAATATGTTCCTGGAAACGATCCTTCGGATTTCCTGTCCAAATTCCCCGCTGTGTACCATTCCATCCAAGATGATGTCATCTATAAAAAAGCTCATACCCAAATTAGCTATTGTGGGTTGAGCTCATTAGTATTTCATCACTGCTTCCATCTGTGGAAAGATCATCACTTAACAAAGCCTTAATTTAGAAAGGAGTTCGTACCCATTCATCGGCGGTATTCGGCTTTCTTAAAGGTTGCTGCCGACTGCACTACTATCTGCATTGGACATGCATCCATCCGAATGGCTTATGTTACGAATACAACTCACTAANGACAGTTTAATTGCGAACATCGAATAAACGGCTTAAGTCCGNTAATACAAATCACTGAAAAATATCACATGCATTTAAACATAAGTGTGAAAACTTTGCAGGCTAATTTGCACCAAGGTTTTGAAATTATTGAATTGATTGGAGGTGGTACGGAAAGTTAAATGCAGGAGTCGGTTACAATTTTATTCGCGTTTAAACCACAATTATAGAAATGAACACAAATTTGATAAAACATTGGAAAAAAATTACTATATGCTCTTTCTAATTAGTAGTGTGCATCGCACCAATCTTTCTGAGGCAAGCAGCTTAAGATTGAGCTTACGCACACGAAGTTGCATTGCAGAGTAAAAACTCTAAGCACACTGATGGCAATCGGTTAGATACAACTCTGAAAACAGCTTTGCGAAATCAATGTTGCTGTACAACTTCTCATGCAGGCATGTACAGTTAACAGTGGTTCTATTCACAATAGTGCATGTCTTATTCACAGCAATTTATTATAACCGAGTTTACGGGCATTGGGCAGAAGAACTGACTTGCCGAGAAAGAATCTTGCTAAGGAGAAAGGACTTGTCATTACAATAAATTATTTTCACATATTTTTGGTGAGAGGCTTGAATTGATGCTGAACAGACTTCACTGACTTTGGTTGCAAAAACACACGCCACAAACCGCGCTCCTGCTGATTTTTATGAAAATCTTTTCGTTTTTTCTTTGATTAAAAATTGTGGAATCTTTATGAAGACATAACTGCTTAATTTTCGGTAAATCAACAGGTCTGACGCAACTTTTGGCGAAACGGTAGGGTTTATGTCTAAATTTGTGTATGTTTGTTTCTTTCAATGAATGTATGAATGTAGCCTATACAAGCATGAAAACATGACAACCAAAGGGTTGGCAAGACTTCATATTTAAGGCGCAGAGATATGCACCTGATACGAATGTGACAAACCACATCTTTTAACAAACTATTATTCAGAAAAAGAAAGGCGAATTTTTTATTTCAATGAAAATGCTAATTCTTTAAATGCAAACTATTTTTCATGATTTTGCAATAATAACTACATTTTTGAATAGGGTTTAATGCACATGTTAAAACAAGCATATTAAAGCAGCAAAAATTCTATTTTAGTTGGAGAATAAGGTAAAGCATCATCATACTTGTCATCTAAAATCATGAAGTAAATCAATGTCATGTGTCGTATTTGTAAGCACGCATTCCAAAACGAGAATCACAGAATGGAGTGCAAACTACAATCTGACTTCAAAGACGCATTTGGGTTTTGAGATCCTTCAGCATGTGAAAAGTAGGTGAAAACTGACTATAAAAATTGTCACAGTTTTGCTGTAGGAAACAAACACTCGGAAACTAGTTTTGGAAAGGGTTGTTACAATTGATATACGTGTGCCTGTGATGTGTCCCTGCTTCTCGAAAGACTAATTTCTTCCATCTGTTTACTAATTTAAAATTTGTTATTTGAATTTTGTGTTTATNATNTTTTGCTTATTCTCTTATCGTTGCATTTGAGCGACCCGACAAGAAGTCAAGGCTCGTCGACGCTGACTCTCTNCCACATGATATGTCTACAGAAAGTTAAATAGCTCTTTATAAGCACCAGATTTCCTCTAATAGTGTATAGCGTTTCATTAGTCTAAGAATTGTACTAGGCAAACCTGTGAGTGAATTCATCCTTAAAGCTGTGATTCTAAGTTGCCTGACCATATTCGTATTTTTGTTTCTAAATACCAACAATAGCAACATTATGGCCAAACGGGTTTNCAAACTAAAATAGAAATCTAGCAGAAAACTTTTTTTGTGATAACCATGTCGTTCTGTCATTGAAATTCACACAAATGTATAACTAAGGAAATAAACTAAGTTTGATGACTGAAATTATGTAAAATCAACGTTTTATGATTTCTGAGCTACTTTTTACCAGTCCTTCTACGCAATACGCAATTTAGCATATTTGGGAACTTCTCGGATTTTTAGCATTATCATGTTTTCGCAACTTGGACAGACAGACAGGCATTTTTGATCAATATCTGAAAAATCAGATATCATGGGATTCTATGAATTACAGCAAAAATCTGATNTGAATCTAGTTGTGAGTTTTTGGAGTAAACAATTGTTAAAGCACTTTTGTAGGCTATAACTGCATTAAGTTGATATTTAACAGGTTGTTAAATCTTTATGGTAAATATGATCAAACCTTGCGTCACGCAACTGATTATGGGTACGGCGAATGTGTTTTATAAAATGCTATTTTATTTTCACCAGAAAAAGGAACCTAACTCTTCTCGCAGAACGTTTGTTGTAAGTATCGGAAAAGTGAAGCTGTGAGCAGGTCCAAATGAATTTGCAAATATGTTTTACAATGTTTCAGGGGAACAAACGACAAACTGGACAACTGTGGTTGCCTTATTTGTGTTTTTATTATTTAGATTTGTTATACAGCAATAGTGTAGCTATACTTTTGTGAAAGCCAGTATTTTTTGGTGTGTTTTATTCTCCCTTAAGTGCTTGAAACCCAAAGACAATCGGAAAAACCTTAACTTAACCTGGAGATATTTAAATCACAAAATTTAACTACTTTGCAATTCAGCAATATGCACAAAGTCCATGTTGCATCACCAAATAAATCTTCAAGACTTCTTCGAACGAAATATTTTTGTAAAGTCAGCAATGGCAAGGTAATCTAAAAATAAAAAAATATATTTCTACAATGTGCATTTAACATAAATATTTACAATATTTGAGTAGCAACTAGAGTTATTTTCCTTTGGTGCAGAACCTGGATACTGTGATGCAGTTATCTTGCGGGGATGCGTTAAGAGAAAATAGCATTCCTCATCGGTTTGTTTTGGTGATTGATGTAAGTGGCAGCATGGAAAATATCATGGAAGACAAAAATATTACCTTGTTAGACAGAATCAAGGTAAGATGGGCTAAACATTTTATCTAGCATAATGACTGGTCACGACTGCTGTTATAAAAGCAGTGAATACTACACTTTTCGAAGCACAAGAAAGTGCTTAGATGAGTATAAAATAATTATTACATTCTGCTTGTTTAATATTGACTAACTGAAACGAACCTTGCAGATTTTTGCTGAAACTTTTGTGGAGCGTATGGATTGGAACTCATGTCTGTCGATAGTAACCTTTTCTAATGAAGCCAGCACGATTCTCAAAATGACTCAAATGAATCAGTCTGGGCAGGTAAGAATGCCTTTAACGAGAGTCAATTTTATGTTGGCTTTAAGTTTTCTTTCAGTAAAAAGTAACAAAATATCTAAATTTAACGTCAACGGCAGAAAAAGTTGAAATAAGTGTGTAATAGTTATATAGATCAGTGTTTTTCAACCTTTTTTGCATCACGGACCACTTTATGCAATAAAAAAATTTTGGGGAACACCAAACACAATTTTATAATCAC
>JGI24158J21664_10002775_pt1 | contig 21540 bp, 18 predicted proteins | sample Ectturendosymbi3_FD_21664 | JGI IMG/M metagenome (IMG submission 21664)
CTGCGCAAAGCGAGTCGGGGGCCTCGCGGTCACGACTTTGTCCTGATGGACCTCGCGTTCATTTATCCGGCCCAGTCTACATGCCTAGTTGTATACGTCCAAAAGTCAGATTTCCTTTTGATCAATGTATTTTGTGTAGTGATTGTTGTAAAAAAATTTAGGCTACTATGTCTAGCCCAGGCAGTCTTCTCTTATTTTGTACTGCATAGCACAGAGGTTCCCAACCTGGGGTACATGTACCCCTGGGGATACATTTGTCTGTTCAAAGTGATACATTTGAGGTTAGCAATAGAAGCGAAATATATATTTACATATATTTTATTTCCAAACATTTATACATATATAAGTGAATATTATTCTCAAAAGCCATTGTATGCCTATTGTTGAATATATCTGTGATTAATCATGACAAAATATTTTGTCATTAAGAAATTTGAGGGGTACGCTTTCATCTTTCGAAATGCTGAAGGGGTACATGCCAGTCTGTCAGAATGCTGAAAGAGCACAGAGAAAGGTTGGGAACCCCTGGCATGGCAGCAAGATACCTTTGGTGCTTACGACCAAGGTTACACATTTGCGCAGTCTGCTGTTCAGACAGCAAGATGGAGTGAATTGTGTAGTTAGAAGTCTCTGTTGGGGGGTGTCCCAAAACAGAGCAGTGCAGTTAGTGGGTTATGGACGTTAACTGTTGCGTCCACGTAGCATAGGACTTAGTCTGTATTTGTTAACATTTATAGGCGATTTGAGATACAAAATATTATTAATCTAAACATGTGACATCCACCAGGAGATTAACAGTCCAGTTTATGCATGCGTATTTCGGCCAGTGAAAAGCCCAATGCGCACGCTTTATAAGCATATTTCACTTAAGCTCATGGTAAAGTTTATCAATTTGCGCTAATAAAAGAAAACATTCATCGCGCCGCACATGCTTTCATCGGCCTCATGTTTGCTCATTCGGTAATAATGTTTTGATAACTGAACGATAGGATTGATTCTGCTTTCTTGCAAATTTTTTTACATTTGCATTTCATTACGACATCTCTAAATAATCGCCGTCAATTAAATGACAACGATTTACAACCCAATTCCTTTTGTTAAGCTGGTTCAAAAAATTTTCGTTGGAAACTACCAGCCTATTATGCGTATTTGCGGGAAAACATTTATAATTAATTTCCACAATCTGCAATTGCTGTTCATGTTGTGAATTAAAAATAAATTTTCAGAATGTCTAACCCCCTTTCACAAATATGAAGGCCCCCAATGGACGACTTTCTGGCGGCGGTTCTGCCCAGGCCCGCAGACACGGTGGAACATTCGGGGGCAGCTACCCCAAAGCTTGTTTGTCCCCCCAAATTTTTTTGTGCTCAAAAAAATTTGTTTCAAATATATGATAAAAATTAAAATCTTTCCCCCATAAAAATGTATTTTGCTCCCCCAAACCTTAAAACCTGGCTAGGGACCTGGTTCTGCCAAAATTGTGTCTGCAATTAGAATATTTTGTTTTAAAGGCCATTCGGCCTCGAGATGGAGTATAACGTCGAAAACTTATTTTTTTAAATCACCATTACGGGGGCCCTTGTAAGCATTTGGGGGGGAGCAGTGTTGGGGTGATACAGCACTGTCCTGATATATTAAATAACGACTTTTCTACGGAGTATTTCGCCCATCACTTGTCTTTCTGGTAATAATTCAGCCCATCTTCGTATTTTGTTTGGTCATGTAACACGGTAGTTAACACGTTTTCCCGAGAATTTATGACACAGTATTTTCTTTGAGTAGCAGCTAGCTTAGCACTTACAAAAAGCTGAAAACAATTTAGTGGCATTGCTGATGGTTGTTAAACCGTTTTCTTGCGCCCACCAATAAACGCCAAGCGTAAGGCTGAAAAGGCCGCAAACGCCGTTTCTCAAGTCTGAGGTATGACCTCACCAGGAATCAAGCCTAGCTTGCAAGCTGTGGTGGCGCGTTATTGACCAGCTGTACCACTCAACCTGTTGGTAGACTTTTAAGTTTTGCAAATATTTCTTACTTCAAAATGGTCAAAATGGTGATGTGCTCAAAGCTTGCTGTTCTACACGCAACAGAATAAATTGTTTTTGAGACATGAAGATATGCTATGCTCCACTGTATTTTGCACTTTACTGCGACCTTTATTTCAAGAGACCCAAAAAAGGCAAATGAGAATTGCGACAAGCCTTATCAAAAAATGTAAAGTTGCGTGCAATACTTTCACTGTTCTTATATGTGAAAATTCTTTTTTGAGCACTGTAGCTTTTCCTATCAACTTCCTGACGATTCGCCCAAATTTTCCTTCCTGTTTCACGTCGGGTGTGCAAGCCCAGATTGAGCAACAGTAGCCAACCCTGACTGGAAAAATACAAAACTTAGGCAAACTTCGAGCATGCTCGACAGAGCGCATCGAAGCCACGGCTCCTTTAGTCAGTTTTCCATTGTTTGAAGTCCCTCTGACGTTAAACAAGTATATTGGACGGAACACTTTCCGTTCAAAAACTTTCCACGTTGCAGAACGCGTAAGAGCTCGTGCCCCCCTGGGCAGGCGGTACCCCCGAACCACTGCTTTAACGGTCATTCAAAGCATACTTAGATTCAAGTTTGAAAAAATTTGCCTCAGCAGGGCAAAGTAGACCTGAGCAGAGTAACTAATACACGCAATCCTCGCAGATAAATCTTCCTTGAAATTTTAAGCATTTTTTTTTCAAGTGCTTACTTGTCCATAAAAATATTCTGCTGTTATCATGTCCAATATTTTCATCTCAGCAGTTAGTTGGTTGTTACACTCTCAACAGTAATGACCTGCAAATCATAAACCAACAGAAAAAATACTGTATTTGTGATTTCAGTCACGTTGTTTTTTGAAGTGAGGTATAGCCCCTTGAAAATAAACGCTTGCAACTCCAAGCGGACAAGAGTCTTTCGCTGTAAATTCAGTATTCAATGAAAACTTGTCCGTACAAGGAAAGCATATACGTTGCCATCTGTTTTGTTGTTTTTTTTTCAGTTTCGAGAATGCGCGATCCGCTTATGTTGGAAAGGCCGCAATCCGCATGAAGACGTCTCTGGAACAATCCGGTGTGTCGCCACTTCTGGCGCCAGAGATCCGACGCGTCACACTAACGTGACGAGGGGACAGTCACCATCTGCGATTTGAGATGTGTCGAACACTTGGTAAAACTCAGTGGCCGATCGATCGAAACACTATGAACCAAAAAAAGATGTTTTCAACTAATTACTTTCACCAAATGCTCCTCAGCTTTGTTCAAGCACAGATGTAAAGAAGAATTTTTGTTTTATATGTACCAGTTACTCAAGAAACCCTTCTTGTTTTGTTGGAGTATTGTCGCCTCGAACTTGCCAAGCAGAAGCTATTTTAGGCATGCGATGAAACGGAAGATATGTTTTCTAATTCCGGCAATTTTATTGTATTTTGACACTTCGCCTCAAACACTGTTTTGTTCTGTTTCGCGAATTTCGCTGTTGCTGCCGACGATTCATTTGCAATAAAAAGAATCAGTTTTGTTCAACTGCCACAACAAACTAACTTCGGTGTAAATATAACGACATACGGATTTTTGAAAATCTAATCATACGAGCCGACGGTACTAAGACAAAGTCAGTGGAGCAGAACCAAAAAGTAAATAGTGACGAACACCACATACTTCCCGGCACACGTGAAGTTAACGTTAGCTAACGCGCATGCTCGAACGACAAGAATTACATAATTCTGCGAAAGAAATGAAGAAGCCTTGCCATCGCACGCATTATGTGCATGGCGCTGTAAAACAGAGTCGTCAAACCGTTCTACGAGTAACAGGAATTGAAATGGACGGAGCTCGGATCCAGTGAAAATCACACTTGATCATCGCGACCATTTACTGTTCGTTTCGAACGCTAAAGATTTTCGTTGTCACGCCTACTCTTTTTGAACGCCCTGTTGTGCGAAGCCACATCCATAGCAAAGAACAGTGTCTGGGGATGACGACCTAGTTATTTCTGCCTTTTGGCAACAACAGGTGCATGAAAATGAAACGAGCATGTAACAGATCTTCGCTTATTGCACATCTTTGACAGCAGATGCAAAGTACAGCGCGAAACTTGGCACGGGTGCACACGCGACTCTGAACATGCACGCACGCCCGAGACTTCGCGGTAAAAAGCGATGGAAGAATTTGTTCGACAACTTATACAAGGAAATGGCTGACGTGGTTTCACAAAGTCAGGTCAACAGACTCGTTTTAACCTTCTCCAAATGTAAATTAACGGCGAAAAATGAAGAACAAGATCTTGGAAAGGACGAAACACGTGTGAATCACCAGGCGTTGCTAAATACAAACAAAAAACGACGCTACCCGGCACAAAGAGAGGTGGTTGCACGACACAAGAGGCGCGTAGTTTCATTAAAAACTGAAAAGACTCCCAAACTGGAACAGTCGCACAGGTGGATCAAAACGACCAACATGACTGATGGTATTCGACTGCAGCTTAATGCGTTTTCGAGAAATGATTAATGGCTTCTCGGAACCTTTCTCCACGATCAGCAAGCGACGTGATTCCTGATCAATACGAAACGAATTCCCTTTCGCCCACACGTTCAACGCCAGTTAAATCTCTGGGTTTGCTGTAAGCTTTCGAGGATTCAACCGATTGGCCTCTGCTTTCATCTTTTTTGCGACGATTAAAACTTGCGCATATCTGTGTTTGAGAAATCCGTCTCCGCAAAAGCGACACAAACGAACCAATCGAGCAAAATTTTTACAGGAAATCGACTTCACGTCAAACTACGCATCCCAAGTCCCAGACCTTAAAAGCTGATTGAAATAGATTCACCATTAAGCTCAGCGCATAACTTCGCGTATTCGCAAACCGACCGTGTCAAGTCGGGAATGTTTGATCACGATGAGGATGCTTCATGGCATTCGACACGCAGAACCGTCGCCAGAAAGTTTTCAACAAAGGGGGCTTTGCGTTTCTGCGGGAGTGGGGGGTTGACATTCTAAAAATTGACAAAAAATCCACTGACGTATAATGTTTATTGTGTTTCATGTTTCAATTTGGGGGAGCTTGGAGGTTTGTTTGGGGGGCTAAACCCACCAAATCCCCCCGTGGCGACGGGACTGTTTATGGGTTTGGATAACCTCAATTATCCGGATGATTTTTCCGCCGCAGCCAAAAAAACACACAGTCACGCCCATGCCACGCCCTACCATCAAATAATGACCACGCCACTGGATCACGCCCCGTCATCAACAGAGCCTCTGTGTGACACACATTTTAGGATTGAAACGAAAATGACATGTGCGTCACAGCATCGTAATAAAGAACCAATAAACGCGCAACAGCGAGCAGAGGACAAACGCGCGCTCTACACGCGACAGCGAACAGACATCTGTTTCGGCGATGCGTCATTTCCAGGCCCGTAGCCACGGGGGCATTCGGGGCAATTCTTAAACCACAAACTTTTTCTGCCCCCAAATTTCGTTGTACCCAGAACATATTTTTTTAAAACATTATAACAGAAAGAAAAATATTTCCCCCCTGAAAATGAATTTTGCCCCCCCAAACCTTAAAACCTGGCTGCAGACCTGGTCATTTCGCTGGTGTGTGCTGGCGCGCTGGTATGGGGGGGGCGAGCAGGGTAGCGATGTGAATCGGGGGACAAACAATGCTATTTTGCAGTGGGGGAGGAGGATGCTCTCACTCATCGCACACGCACCCCCCCTGGCGAAGACGAACGCACAAGAGCAACGAGAATCTCTCCATACTGATCGCGAAATCACAGACGCATGCAAATTAGTTCGTTATATGCAAATAAGTGCTTCAGACGAATTGCAGGACAGTGTAAAATCACGCACGAGCGGGCGAGACGCGCGCACGACGACGTCACAATAGCCACCGACCGACATCAACAAAAATCACAATGACAGTTTCTTTGTGATCGACGCTACGATTCGAGCCAAAGCTGGGAAACAGAACGAAGGCATGCACGTCTGTTACAGGGCACGTGCACAGCAAAACGAAGACCTGGCGATATTTTTCGATTTTCAATGCGTTTTCGCTTGGCTGATATTTTTCTCAAATGTTTTACGAGTGAAAGGGCTTCTGTCACCCTTGGGGATGAGGTGCAGGAACGTGCAAATTACGCACAAGACATAAAACAAGAACACTTGAAGCGATTCGTGTAAAAATCGTGAAATTACAAAAAAAACACCAGGCAGCGCAATAATAATAATTCGCGTGTGACAAAAGAAAGACGCGTGGTTTCCAGGGAAACGACCTGGAAAAAGTTCCACTGAAAGAAGCGAATATGACATCAAAGGCGGTGCTCCCGTATTATGCCGTCATAGTGACAAGTTATGTCGTCATGTGCACTTCGTAAATCTGGTCACGAGGTAATGCAATGTTAGTACATCGTCATCAACAAATTCTTAAGTACGTGAAAAATTTTCTTTTGTTTGTTGCGACCCGACTCTCAATTCAAAAGACGCACTTTGTCGTCATAAGCTGACAAGGCCAAACAAAAGCAATAACTTAACGAAGAACAGCGGGACATCACATGTAACCAAAAATCTAACACGATGATTTGAAAGAAAACATGAAATGCCTGCAGATTTGAAACCTTCATTAATTAACTCAATTCTCTTTGTTGTTAATTTTCTTTGCAAAAAAATTCTCAAACGGAAACCTTTAAACAAAGCATATCTTCCAGACTCGAGCGTTCTTTATCTTCCAGACTCGAGCGTTCTTAATGACCAAACAATGCTCTCTTTGTCCTGTTCCAATATCGTCCGCACTGAAGAAATTAGTCCCGGAGCAGCCAGCAGATGTTCACCACAAGTCCAAGTCCAACCAACGACCGGCCGTTTAAATGTCTTGTATTTTTTCGGATTCATTTTTCTTGCGCCACATCGAAGTAGCTGAAGTGACGCAATAAAGAATGATTGTTTCGTTTGGAAAAATTAATCGTTTATATTATAAACTTTATAAGAATGATTTGTTGTGACGCAACAGAGAACGATCGCTTGTTTTGCAAGAATAATCGTTTGTAAGAATAATTGATTGTGACGCAGCAAAGAAACTTTACTTATTTGCCGCCGCGCGCGCCAAGTTGAAAACAACATTAGCGCGACTACGCAGTTTCGTTGCATGAGTTGTGACGACACAAAGCGAAAGTAACCGGTAATGTCTTTTGGCTGAAACGACTACAACGCTCTCATTTCGCTTTAAACCTGGGATTCTCAACATGGCCACCGGTGGTTCATCTGTAACTTCTAGCGGCCCACAGATTTCCATAAATTCTAAGATTGAACATGACCCCTGAGTTCACTGACCCATGTGCAATCATGGACACCGGGAGAATTTTTTCTAGGGGGGGGCGCAATAATGGATTTGTCCAGGGGGGAACAATGGGATTTTTCCAAGGGGCAAAAGTGGTGAAATTTTATGTTACCCACTTGAAACTAAGAAAACAACCTTCTTATCTCAAAATTCAACAAGAAAATAACAATTTTCAAAACCCAGGCAGAGCAAAGGTCTCCCTTGCCCGGCCCCCCTTGCGCTCCCATGTGTGCAATGCAGTTTCGACCAGTTGTTCTCTGAGGTATGAGCATAACGAAGTGGTCCATCCGGTATTGTTTGAAAAAGATGGTCCGCGGGCCAAAAAAGTTTGTAGTGGGAGCCCAACTTTGTTTTATTAACGTTCGATTATTGGCAAACTTCTTTTTGCGTCTTTGCTATTGTAACTTCTTTTTGCACCTTTATTTATAAAATTTTGCCATCGTATTATCGCATTGCTACAGGCATAGGCAGATGGCATTCTAAGCTCTGGCCTGTCGTGGTTTCCCGTAAAATAAAATAAATAAACAAAAAAGGTCGAGAACCACTGTTTTAAACGCAAGACGATTTTTCTCAAGAGCCAGCGACTGTTGCAGAGACCAACAAGCGCAAGTTCGAAGTTGTGTCAAACGACTGTTGTTGGAGACAGTTCGATATTTCGACTGACCCACCTCCTGTCAGAGCCCCTGCTTCTTGGAAAGCCTGTCGGCGTCTTCGTCCTCGATCAGCTTCAGGTGTTTCTTGCGCAGCTGGGCGATCTGCGCTCGCGAAAGGGGGTTCGTGTCGGCGAAACACGACTGCGACGAACCGGCGATACATGAAAAACAAACGGCGTTTGTTGCGTCGTCAAAGCGACGGTGGGTGGGGCGAAAACGCCCGAAACGTGACAACATCAGAAAGTTTTGCATCGCCGAGACAGACACAGCAGTGCGAGAAATGGCGCGCCGTTGAACAGGCACAGGTGGCTGCGAGAGACCGTAAAGACAGCGTCGTCATTGCAGTTTGTTTGTTTCACACGCGTCATTGTTGCGCATTTCCTTTTGTCATTGCTGCGAATGCGTAGTTTCCATTGTTATTGTTGCGTAATGTATTTCCCATTGTTATTGTTGCGTATTTCCCACTGTCATTATTGCGTAATGTATCTCCCATTGCCACTACTTGCTTATTACAGTACATACATACTTCACACACCACAGCGGCATGCCGTAACAAGAAACCATGACCGCGTTTAAACTGCGGCCACTTCGTCAATAACAGGACAGGTTCATTGTCGCGAACAATATGGAGTTGGTTGCTACGGGCAACAGCGAAAAGAAAGGAATCGCTTCGTCCGCGCGCGTTTTGCGAGCAGAACGTGTTACGCAGGAAATACAAGCGGTAGCAGTTATTTTCTAAACAAATATTTTGGGCGTTTTTTCTTTCTTTCGCAACAATGCGCCTTTTACGTGCACAAAGCAAACGCGGTGACGTAAAGTGGACATGATTGCGGCGTGACGACCACTCTTGGCGAGTTGTTTACGTCCTGAACCCGACTTTTAGAACTACTCGCTCGCTGCTTAGCAACGAACTCGAACTCGTATATTTCCGATATTTCTACATTCTCATCTGAGGCTTTGACAAGAGAGGAGGGACAAGGCATACACGACAAATATAAATTCTATCGTTTGTTGCCAACCGAGATCACTGCACCTAATTGTGGGGTTGACTAAAACTAACAGCAAACAACCCTCCCAAATATCGGAAACATACGAGCACGTTACGCAATATCATTGAACCGATTGCTTGGGGGGGAGAAAAGTATAACTTTTTTGGCCAGGCGCGTAACTACGGGTGGGGGCAATCGGGGGGAGTGCCCCTCAATTATTTTTGTGACCCTCCAAAGTTTGTTGTGCCCAGAAGAATTTGTTTTCAATATATAATAAATAAACTAAAATCTTTCCCCCCTTAAAAAATGCATTTTGTCCCGCCAAACCTTACAACCTGGTTACGGGCCTGCGTTTAGCGCCCTCGCAGTGCAGTGGCGATCTGCTCATAAAGCAACGCACCTTCATGAACGAATGGCAATCAACAGTTTTCTCCTCTTGCTTCAAGTTCTGAAACGATGCGACGATGTCGGGCATGCCGCTCTTGGTCCGGAGCGTCTCTTCGCGCTGCTTGATCAGGCAGAGCGCGACGCGCAGAAGGACTTTCGAGCCCTCGAAGAATAAACAATCCCAGACGCGCAGAACCGTCTGGAAGAAAAAGTCAACGGGTTTGACTTCAAAGTGTTTTTTTGTGCAACCTTCATACACAGCAGGCCGGCAGCGAAGTGCTCCTGTCAGAACTTCATCTGTGTTGATTGCGCTGATTAACAGAGATGTGTTGTCATTCAGACACCACGCGTTTTGGATAAACGAAAGCGAACGGCATGAATCAGGGCAACGAAGGAAAAAGTGTGATAGAGCGCATGCGGCCCGGACATTACTGCAACGATACTTCAAATTTTTGACAAGTTCAATCGTCAAAGAGGACCGTTCAATCAAACATGGAAAAGCCAACCTTCCCGCCGCATTTATCTGTTTGCAACAAACAGACAAAAACTGAAGGTTGCTTGTCATGGCTCTCGCCACGAGGCCCGTGTGTCGTCACAAACGAGCGTGTGCCCCGGCAGCGATTCTTTGATTTTCATTTGCGAAGTGCATTTTTCGCTGGGCGCAGTTTTTAAAGTTGCCCTGAACATTTTCGGGTGAAAACAGTTGTTTTTCTTCATTTCTTACGAGCATGTCGCCGCCAAAACCGAAAGCAAAGATTCGAATGAAGCCGGTTGGAAATTTCTAGAACACCTGTTTAAATCATCGACACAGTGGTTCTCAAACCTCCAGCCCCGGAGATTCCTAAAGATATCGGGCTTGGGGGACCCATCGTCTTCGGCTATATCTTTGGTCAAAGTGGTGGTCGTTGATGTTTGTGCATTTGAGGGTCAAAAGAAAACACTTGGCATTACTTCTGGGGGCCCCCCCCATATTTTTCACTGGGGACCCTGTTGAGGACCATTGGTCAGCAAGACTCAACCAGCTGGTCAGTGCATGAGCTTTTGCGGCTACGAAGGAGCCACGCAAGACTTCCAGGCTTTGCACAACTCCACGACACGCCACCAAAAATCTGACCACTGTTTCGTGACTCGACGTGAGGTAAGTGCGCAAAACACCATGAACTGCGTTATTTTGTCATAATGCGATTTTCAACCTCGGTCAGTGGTTCTTAACCTGGGGGGTAAATTTCATCTTCCGCGGAGGTAAATTTACTGAACCATAAATTGCAGCCAATGTTGATTTTCATGAATCATTCTAAACTGTAACAGTTTTTTAATTTCGTATTTTCAATAAATGAGTAGCATTCAGTGTATTAGGGGTAAATCTGGTCATCTTGTTTGATAAATGGGTAAGATATGTAAAAAAGGTTAAGAACCACTGCCCTTGGCCAAGGTGGGCCGCGATTTCGTGTCATGTCTCCGAGCGACGCGTGTGGCACCGAAACAAGGGTCGAACAAGTTACTTGCGCGCTCACGTCGCTAGACTTGCGAGGAAGTGACTGTGGGGTCACGCGAGTTCACGCGAGAGCGTCCAGCTCGAGCGATTCCCAGCTGCTATTGCACCAGTGGCGACTCGTGACTGTGATTCGTGTTGGGGACGCTGCAACTCCTCCCCAACAAAGATTTTATAAAGACTAAAAAGCATCAGGTTTTCCGCGGTGACGCGGCTGTTACTACGTATGAGGTGTTTCCGCCTAGGAGCCAATTGTGAGTCTCCCGTACATCGCTACCTTGCAGTGACATGCTATCGGATGAATGCCTGGTGAGGCGTTGGTGTCTTTGAAGTTATAAGCACACATTAACCCGACGCAAGTAACTACATTTAGTTCGTTGTTTGCTGATCCACTGCCCTCTGACCTTATCTCTCACACGCGCAGCATTCCCTTCGCAGTCAGTCAATAAAAAAAGAACGTTTGATTTGCACCACGGTGGCAGTCGTAAAATAGGTCAGTCCCAGTCGCATTGACTCAATATATCAAGAACAGAAACACACGTAAGTGATCTTATCACACACACGTACTGGAGAGAGGAGTGCCTTATCACTTAGGTCTTACGACAAGCAGTTGTTATTCCTGTTAACCAAATACTTAGCACAGTTATTTGACATCACTCACTCACAGATCGATGCTGCGATCGACCATTTACGTGAATTAATTTTCAATGATCAAGTGCAAGCAGTCATAGTTCAGGATTTGCTGAAACATTGGGTGTTACTACATGCTTGACAATTAAATCGTAGGACAGTATTATTTTGATGTTAAGGGTATTTTTCAGAAGCCTACTTGACATTTGAACCAAAGCACGAATTTGAGAATGACTTTAAAAGCCTGTTTCAGTTCTGACGCATTTATAAATGCTACTTTACGGTGTCCCTAACTCGAGGCTGAGAAAACATCAAGTCAAGCATGTGCTCAAGGCGCATTCTGGTATACAACACATGCGCTTTCTACCAATCAACCCAAAATCATTGCAAACCCGAACAAGTCCACACGCAATATCACCCCAGGGAGAGTTTAACCTCTTGCGGTAGCGAGCACACACATTAAAAATCACCACCTACCAATGAGGTACTAAGGGGCTACAAAGCCTACTGATAAGAGAAAAAAATTTTGCGCAAACGGTACGACGCCATGTCTATTTTATTCTTATTTTTTCACTTTACTTCTCCACTGTCTAGTATAAAAATACATACAAAATACAATCACTGCAGGAAAGCCCCATTACCAGAATGTGTGATATCACGGTGCATTGCAAAGCCTACAATTTAAGTAGGCTTTTGAGCCTACAATTTAATTGAGCCTACAATTTAAGTGCACTGCCTTTCTCCAGCACCAGGATGAACAAAGTGATTCTGGTGCCTGTCGCAGGCCAATGCACTTTCCAGCCCGGCGCTGCGGAAAACACAGCTCCAGCTTGCAGTTCCCGGTTGGCTGTGCTTGACTGACAGGTCACAACCATTTCAATACTTTGCTACAGCGAAACCGACGCTGCAAGCGCTCACAGTTAAAGACTTTCGTCATTTGCAGTGCTTCCCGCACAAAACCAAACATATGTCTAATATTTAGCTTTTGTACATAAAGTTTTTCTGTAGAGGGGACACGTGGTCGACTCTTTTTGTTGACGCAAATTTAAATATCAAAGTGAAGCAACAACTTACCAAAAAACAAAATCTACCGTTTTATCAACACTAAAAAAGCCTTCAAAACACTATACATTTTTTTTGAGACGTTTCGGATTATTCTTAATCCATCTTCAGTCAAAAAAAATGGATTAAGAATAATCCGAAACATCTGAAAATAAAAATGTATAGTTTTTTGAAGGCTTTTTTAGTGTTGATGAAACTGTTAAGTCTATCCCAATTTTATGCTCCAAAATTTACTGTGAAAATAGGAGGTGCTGCAGTTCTGCAGTGCCTGCACATTAGAGCCGCCACTGCGTTGGACGTACCGGAATAATCTACGCAGCAATTTCAATCCTGAACGTGTCGCGTTCGTTTGACGCGTTTCTACAAAACCCACGCAGTTTCGACAAGAACAACGCCCGCGAAAACGTGACGTAACAATGCGCGTTGTTACCTCGGTCGGGAGGACGTCTATGAACAGACAAACGAACCACTTCGACGCGACGAGCAGCCAGGGAATCTTCTCGTTGTCCATGATGCGTTGGACGTTCGGGTATTTCTGCCTGAAAGGTTCCGAAAAAAATACACTTTTCGGGAAAGTCAAGTGGGTCGGTTAGCGATTCACAAATTATTGATACTTCTCGAAAAAACATAATTTAGGAATGGCGAGCAGCTCACTAGAACAAAAATGGAACCAATCCAGTGGGGTGAAAAAAGCTGTTACAACATAAACGGTCGCTACTAAAACTGGGGGAGGGTGGTCTGCGCGTGAGACCGAAGGTAAAAACTCTGCTTTGATACAAATACAATGCAGTCGATAGCGCGCGAGTTCTTCGTTGAAGCAAAACCCAGCCAGAACGAACGTGTCATCATATTTCCATACATTTCTTCTTTTCTTTCCATACATTTATTCTCGAAGGTGACTTTGATCCGAAAACGAAACGTCACGCAAGAACGGGCGGATTCTCTTCCCCCCCCTCTCCTTCTCACCTGACCAGATCCGTGAGAACATTGAGCTCTGCTCTCAACGCCGCCATAGAGGTGGAGTAATACTGCGGCAGGATGTTACTGATCAAGGCGTCAAGCAGCCAGAAGCACTTTTCCTCGTCCTTCACTACAATCAGCAGCAGGGCAACGATGTAGTTCATTCCCTGCGGACGAACACATTGAAGACGTCTTGGAAATTTCAAGAACAACTTTTTTAACCTTTCCAGCCCCGGCACCCGCGGGTTGCAATAAACCAGTTTTTTTGAGATATTTTAGGGACCCGATTCGGGACCCTAGAATTGAAAATAGCGTCCCTAGAATCAGGGAAATTATCATCGGGTCCCTAAAATCAGAGAAATCGGGTCCCAACGGGTTCATACCGGGTACCGAACATTTTCCTTTAAAAAAAACTGAATAAACATTCTTTGAAGGTTTTTGATTCTTTCTTTGAATGTTTATTGTAACCGTTCAGCTGACACAAAAACTGATGTTATAAAACTAGGGCTGAAGTCTTTTTTTCTTTGGTATTACATATTATATTAAGCTGAACACAATTTATGGATTGCGGGTTTGCCTGAAAGAAAATGATGGTGCTCCTGTGTGTGGAGGTCGGAAAGGGTTAGAATCATCGGTACCCTTCAAGACCACCAAGAACAACCACGAAACAATTTTACAGGCTCTTATTTTGTCTATATTCCTGTTGGTTGCAACCTACAAAGCGATTATATCGAAAACTACTCCGAGTATTTTTAAATTCCTCGTGAGAATTCAGCAAAGCGTTGCTTCTAATTTTGTGGGTGGGAGCCCCTGTTTTTTTTCATGCCATTTACACCACTTCTCTTCGCTAGATACGCATGCACCTTTTTTTACCGATCACAATTTTCCGCTCTGGTGGTCATTTGGGTGCAGGGCAGTTGCACGCGGACAATAGAGCGCATATTACCAACTGCGCGCAAAGACCTTGGTATAGTGTACAAATCACGTACACAAAGAATAAGTTTCAAAAAATGAATAAAAAAAAAGATAAATATGAAGAAGATACAATGAAACAGGAAAGGCTTGAATGTGAAATGAATTGCGAAGTCTCTTTTACAAGCTGATGTTATGTGTAATACATCCGTGAAAATCCATTCGAGGTCAACTATCATAAGTGGGAAGAACAGCAGAGAGACATCGCTGCTGACCGCTGTATAGTTGCCAATGTCAACGCGTGCAATATTTTATTCGGCATGACCTTGTCCAGTTCGAATGTGTGCCAGCACTCCTGCGCATATGACGGGTAACCACCACTTACGGTAACATTTGACACATGTAATCCGGTACTTTAACACATGTAATCCGGCACTCAATGCGTTAACGCGGGCGCAAATGCACCTTATCACGTTATTTTCACAGCAGTCACCATAGCAGCTATTTTCACAGCAGCATTTCACAGCAGTATTTTCACAGTCAACGTGTGCGCAGCAGTGTTCGATTCTGTTGGCTGTTCTGCTATACCTTGATCAAAAGTTTGTTCACAATGTCTATGGTTTCCTCTTGTTTATCTGTTCGTGTTTCTGTCAGATCAATGCGGTCACGCGTGGAAGCTTCCCAAAACATCCCTTACGTATGCATCGGCAAACATCGGATCCGATACCAACCGACCTTATCCGACAACCGTAATTTTGGCGTTGGCCGCGTTGCCTCGGCTGTGTTCGTATCCTGTGAGGTTTCCAACGCAACGGGTTGCTTGCCAACAGACTTCGCGTGAACACAGCGCTTTTTGTCATTTACTCTTTTTGATTGTCGGAATAACACAGAACGCCTGCGAACTTACGGCGGATAGCAAAGGGCACGGCGAAAAGCAAACAGCGACTCGGAGAAATCGTTTGCTCAGCTCGGGGTATAAAGTCCTCCTGCGCCAAGCTCAGTACACAGAGCGACGAGTGACGTTTTGGAACGATTCGTTTGATTTCTTCCTGGCAAGCGGTCGTGGAAGAGAATCAAAACAAAATGTCGCAAGCCTTTTAACTTTGCAGTGCGAAGCCGAATTGTACAATTCTCCCTCCAAGTCACACCACAGAGAGCCTTTAAAAGCACCTGACTTGTGTCTTAATATCTCGCAGGACATGGAATTTACGCCAAACGCGTTTCACTCATCGTTTTGTTGGGCAAATAATGCGGTGACGTTGTTTGGTGAATTCATGACGTTGTTTGGTTAATTTAGTTGTTTGGTGAATTCAGTGACGTCGTTGGGTGAATTCAGTTGTTTGGTGAATGCAGTGACGTCGTTTGGTGAATGCAGTGGCGAACAATTTTCAGCTTATTTGTCACAGGTACGTTGTACAACAGCAGATGCACATTTTTTTTAAATGCAATCCGTTCTTTCTGAAAACTGGCGCGGTCCACTACTGACCTAAGCATCGCGATGACAACGAACCAGATTCTCAGAAAACGGTTAAAATTTTGCTTCCTTTCAGTCAATTACTTCTTGATCAATAACTTTGCCTAGGTTCGGTTATACGAATATAGCCACCCACTCGGCTGGTGGCTGTTGTCCGGCCCGTGTAACTTTATCCAAACAGAAGTTTAAGGCACTTTTAACTGTGCGGCATCCGTACAGTTACGGCATCAGTAACTTAACTGTGTTACGGCATCCGTAACTGTGTGGCATCCGTACAGTTACGGCATCAGTAACTTAATTGTGTTACGGCATCCGTAACTGTGCGGCATCCGTACGAAATTTTTTTGCGCCAAAGCATCCTGTCCATTAATTTAAGGGTCCGTGGAAAAAATCTCAAATGCTTTCTAAACATTTCAGGCTCTTGTTTGATTGGCCGTCATTGAAAAGCAGATTTGATTCTCGCTACAATCTGACATTCAGGAAAAGACACTGAGGTGGTACGAGAAGCTATGATGACCGTCCAGAAGAGGAAAGGGAGCGAGCAGAGATGAACAAGAAACGCTACAAGCACCATGTACCTGGCAATAGCCAATCTCGGGGTGGTGCCTTCCGTAGGCAACCAGCACATTATAGAGCAGATGCTTCCTATCCAGGTCTGAGTGGTTTTGAAAATTTATGTTGTCCGGAAAGGTGCGCTCCAGGTCTGTGTTGATTGATTCGATCAGCAGCTGATCTTGTTCGGTGTCTGGAAATAATGCGGTCGGCGATTAGCTCACTCCTCTCAATTAGAAGGTTGGGTGTGAAAAATAATAATAATAATAATACACAGCTACAGCTTACGACGCCGGCGACAAGGCTAAGCCTGCAAGCTCCGAACACACAAGAGCTACAAGTTACGATGAAAAAAAAATCATTTCATGGGATTCATGTCTACGATGTGTTTTGTTCATTGTTTGTGGACAACATGGCCCGAACATTATTTGTTTATCAGCTCAGTTCCGTTCATGCTCGGTTTCTGTATTGCTTTCGGAGCGTCACTAGTGGTCTGCGGCGCCCATTTCCGCTTGCTTGCGTCGTGGGTCACGCGGTTGTTTTCGCAGTAAATGCTATTTTTAAAGCCAAATTCCTGACATTTGGCTTTATTTCAAGTGGTTTGGGATGGAAAAATCCTTTTTGGCATGTACGTCAGAGTTGGTGTGTTTTTTGCTTTTCTTGGTGGTGTTGGCAGAAAATAAAACGCCGTTTGGCATTTTTTTAAAGCCTGTCTGCTTTGAGCCACGTTCCAATTTTTTTCAGCCTGTTTGGCACTTACTGAAGCTGTATGGCATATTTTGCTCGGGGGAGATTTGGTCCATGTGAACTGATATTGTTTCTGTGGGTTCTCTGTGACTGAATTTTGTAATATTGTAGATATTTTGTGAAATTGCGGATTCAACGTAATTAAAAAGGATGGCATGGTGCATGCTTGAATTTTCACAACCTGTAGTTCAACAAACAAACTTTAGCCTTGAGGCAAGCTTCTGATGAATCTGCCTGCTATCTGGTTTCATTCTTCTGCGACGATTAAAACTTGCAAGCATATCTATTTATCATAGTTAAAGGCCACAAAGATGGCGGCAAGTAAACCTGTCACAGTTTGTTGACGGGGAAACTAGTTTCGCGTTTTCCAACGCATCATCAGTCCTGTAAATGTAAGACATATATCTCACAGGCGAAATGTTGGCACTTCAAAAAAAGTAAAGAAAGAAACACGCACTGTGGCTAGTTGCAACGACATCACTACAAAATTTTCGAAGCTAAAAGGCTGACCTTCCCAGAGCCTCATAAACCAGTCACTGCTAAGAAAATCGGCGTTGGAAGCGGTCTATGCAGGACACTTTTCCTCTGGAGATAACACACGAGCGCGGTGACGAGTGCCAAAGAGAAACCACGCAATTAAACAGAGCGGAACAGTTCACGAAAAAATCTAGAAACCTGTAGTTCATTGTTTCAAACATTTATAAGTATTTTTATTAAGCATTTTCGACAAGCAGAGATGGTGCGTTTAGAAATTAACAATTATTTTATGTATATGCCATACTTCTAGTCTTGGTTCCGTAGCAATACAATATTTTTGCCGTTACTCATTTGAGTAATTCAAAAGCGACAGTCATCGGTCTGTTTCGCGTTTTTCAAGTTACTTGACATACGTTGATGAACGATTTGCCACTTTGGTCAATTTGGACCTGGCAACCCTGTGCTGCACTGGTGGCGAGTCAATAACAACACCACGCGCGGACTGTTCCCTTGCACCCAGTCATCAACGCACCGTTTTTCAAAGCAATATGTTGTTTACCAGCGAAAAGGTAAAATATAAGCAACGAAGGCTTGCGCGCACTGAACCAGAGTCTGGCAAATGTTTGACAGCAGGTTTGTTGCTGTTTGAGTTTAAAAACATTTTATCACAGCCTGTGAGATCATAATTAATCTCTATGACCTGATGGAGCAGCTTTTAAGTTTTCGTATCGTCCAGGGTTTTGTTCCAGTCGCTTGCGTGCGCCGCTCACGTTCATCCACACCTTGGAAAATAGTCGTAACAATTTAAAGGAAGAAACCGTTTGACAAACGGAACTTCAAACACAAGCAATACAGCAAAATAAGAACAACCAGACAGATTTACTGAACCATATCAACCTGTCGTGGGCACTCCGTAAAAAGATATGATCGTGGCATTTCATACAAAGGAAAAGGATCACCCTCAAACGCTGAAGAATAATCAATGAAATTTGTCACTAAAAAACTATTTTTAGGCAGTCTGCTCGAAAACCTGAAAAAATTCCACAGCGTCACTTCAACTGTACATTCATAGGCATTTCTAATTGGCAGAGAGAAGAGCATTTTTTCTAAATGCTGATACCTTGATGGAATATACGCACGCGATGCGCGGCAGGACAGAAACAAATACGAAGTATGCATAGCAATGCGCACAGCAGCAAACAGTTCATACCATGGGCCGGTAACGTTCTGGAACTCCTTTCCTACAGAACCGCTTCACTGCAACAAATAAGTGAGACCATGCTGTTACGCAGCACTGATGTGTACTGTAAAAGGTACTGCATTACTGCATTTTAATATGGCAAGGGATTTCGTTAGAAGGTACATGAAAACGATCCATATCTTGTCGAGTTCACGCGAGCTAAACAAGGCATCTCAAACACGCACACCTTGCCTATCAGGTTTTAACTTTGTCTTTTGGCCATCTTCCAACTTCTCATTCCAGCGCTGTAACCTTCGCATCAAAACAGGTATATAGGCTTCCTCAAATTTTTCAAACGTTTCGTAATCGAACTCTTCATTTCTTTCGAATCCGTAAGCATCAACCTTGCTGCAATGTAACAGAGTGAGAAGCATATTATGAAAAACGTGGTCAACAACTACAATCAACACAATGTTATCGGATTTGCACTGAATGCTCATCACCTCAAAGTGGTACATGAAGCAGATGCTGAGGGGAATAGTTTCCCATCCGAACTTCCAGCCATAATGATCACAATTAATACTGTTCGGAAACGCACAACAGCTGCAGTAGAACTAAGCAGTTCTTATCAGGGTGAAAAGCCATAAGCAAGTATCTTGAAAAACCTAAAAAAATACAGACTTTTGATTGACACAAAGGAGGGTAGCCTGTCACCAGTCACATCAATGCGTAGGAGCAAAGCAGATGCGTTTTGAGTGCACACACATAACCTTGAATTGCAACAAAAATGATACTACAGGCAGGTTTTTTTCAAGGAAAATGTTAGGTGCCTGGTATGTACCTGTAAGGACCCTATTTCTGATTCTGGGGATCCGATTTATCTGATTATAGGGACCCGATTTTAAATTCTAGGGACTTAAAAAAAAACCTGCTACAGGATGACTGAAAATAGATCTATCACTGGAAAATATCTTAATGTGCCATTAACTGTAGCATTCTTGATAATAAAACTGCAACAGAAAATACGTGGTAACTTTGCCATGTGGAATGGCATGTTTTCAGTTTGTAAACCGAAGTGTCATGTATTTTGGTGGAAAGCAAAGCGGCATATTTTTAGTTTATAAACCAAAGTGGCAACCGAAGTGGCATGATACTACAGCAGACTGCTGTTCACAATTAAAAGAAGGTTGCAATTACTTGTAAGTGCTGACTTTGAGATTGGTGCCTAATGTGGCAATGTCACAACAGAGGTATTGTGACCTCATTGCCAACGATAAAAAGAAAACTTGCTGACAAGTGTAGATTGGTGAAAGCTAATTCAAAGACGTTTGGTGGTACAGAACTTGAAGATGGCGTGAAGTAAGAGATTCATCCCAAAGCTTTTCGTCTGACACTCTTCGAGGGTATTGTCAGAATGAAGACCTCCTAAACTTTCCAGATCTACTCCTTGAAGATCTCCTTAACCTCTTAAACTTTCCATTGGTTGACTGTTCCAACATTTTGACAAAGTCCAAATTACACCTTCAACCAATGACAACTCGCCTTTTCTTATCTCCTACACCCTTTCTTATTGGCCACTGCTTTAACCAATGAGATCTCTTCTTTTCTGTATATAAACCAGTTCGGTAGTATCTCCACTTCATTCTGACGGTATCTCTTGAAGAGTGTCAGACGAAAAGCTTTGGGATGAATCTCTTACTTCACACCATCTTAAAGCTAATTAAGCAGAAGTAAAAAGCTAATGGTAACAATAGATTATTTGGCATGACCTCAGATATGTCGAGTGATGTAAAAAACAGGCATTATGACTATTCATTTTGTTATAGAAGCATAGATGTATTCTTATGTCTTATGAGAAAGTGCTTAAAATTTGTCCTAAGTTGGAATTACCTTGGAGGTTAGATACTTTGAGGAAAAACTGTTTATATGACTGACCAAGGCAGCAATTTCAAAATAAAGTGCACTTTCGAATTTCATTAATTGTCTTGTGTTCGTCATACGTTGTACTGTACAGTGTCCATCAATTGTAAGTGAATGTGCCTTTTTATGAAATTTGATGTTGATGATGTGCTTTTCATATGAGATGAGTTTTTCTGGGTTAGGATGAATTCAGTACAAAATGTAAGGGGATGAGCCTCATTTGTTTATGGGTTTGTTGTGGTGGGCAAAGGCATGTGTCATCAAATTATAAACATCTGCAACATTCCTTCAAGGAAGTGGCTATAGGTCCACCATGCATGACGTGATTCAAATAAAACGCAGAGTTTGTCACATCAGCGGCAATATCATGGTAGCGTAGCAGATGCATTTACGTCTGCTGTGCGAATGGTTTTTGGTTCGGCTCTCACCCTGGCGACTTTTGCTTTGGTACTTAGTGGGTGCATGTTTCAATTCATAGGACTACTTTTTCTTTACTTTTTTCAAAAGTTTCCAAACTTTTGTCTTCAGATTTACATTTTAGGTTTAGGGTTTGCGTTCCGGGTTAAGGTTCAGAATTTGGATTTTAAGTTCAGTATATTTCTACCAAGGAAAGTCCACTGCACACTATTTCTATTTGAATAAGACAGAGGATAGTGTTGTAATAATGTGTGTAATAACCTAACTTAATACTGTATAAAACAATATGCAACTTGCTGCTGAATACTGATATTGGATATAAAGAAACCAAG
>JGI24158J21664_10002776_pt1 | contig 21540 bp, 15 predicted proteins | sample Ectturendosymbi3_FD_21664 | JGI IMG/M metagenome (IMG submission 21664)
TGCGAGATGGTGCGAAACGAAAGGGGGGGACGGCCCGCGTGTGATCTACGTCGCGGCGGGTTTGGGCGCCGGCATTCTCGGAGCCCTCCTGGCCGTGGCCACAGTGCTGTTGGGCCAGAAGCGCCCAGGCAAGAAGGAACGGGAGATTTCCGACGCGGCGGAACCCCCGGCGGCGGCCTGTCATGCGTACTGCGGCGTTTCGCTCGCGGTCGCGTTGCCTGGCAACGACGCGAGCGAGACGGATGACCGGCTGTACAGCGAGATTGGCGTGGGGGTAACTAGAAGTGAGCGGCCGACCGAGACCCCGAACGACGCCTTACAGCACCCCTACGCGTTTGCTGAAGACCCCCCCAACGTGGCCGAAGCCTCGGGCCACGCACAGGAAAACGAATATTGCTTCCCGACTGGCCAGTCTCTGCCTCGCGAGGCCAAGGCCGATAAGGTGCAGCCAAGGAAAGGCCTCCACAGGCCATCACCACCCATGCCCGTTTTGCACGAAGCGAATCCGAATGGCCAGGGCTGGACAGGGGGTGGCGCGACGGACGGGGGGTACGAAATGCCGATCGCTTTCCAACGAGTGTCTTACATCGAGTTCGGGTAGGTCGGGTAGGTCGCCGAATGCGCGTGAACGTTTTTTGTTTTGTTTTTGTTAAAAATTACATTTTGTTTCAAATAATCGCTCGAGCCAAGATGGCGTGGGGATTTTTTTTTCTGTAGCCTGGCGAATACATCAAATAAAACATAAAATAAACCGACATTTCTTTCAGAAACTGCTCACGTAAAAAGTGCCCAGCCCGTGCATAGAGGTCGTCACGGGTCCATCACGGCCACCAGTTTAACATATTTTTAAAGAGCCGACCCCCGATTCATAAATTGCAATTTTTTAAGGGCATTCGAGCGTTTTTAATGAAATCGTTGTTATTTNTCGAAAAACGCCAAGTTACGGACGTTTGAAGGTCAAATACAACTGACACACTGATCCTTCGCGACGACACTTCGCCTCCTTCTTATAACTTTGCAGCGCATCGCACTAAACATGCTACGGAGCGAAATCGAACGTTGCCGCAAAAATACGCGCATGCGCACTCACCGCAGGAAGGTCAAAGTGCACGACACCGAAGCCAGAGACAGGTTCGACTCCGCCAGCGACACGATGGACTGGATGATGAAGTCGCTGAGGGAATCCTTTGAGTCAGTCTGTTGCCGACATAGAAGGAGCATAATAATTTAATCAGCACAGGGCTTCGTACGCAAGGTTTCTTCGGTAAACGAGCTCAAGACGGTTCTTGAAACGACGCAGTGGCGTCGAGTATTTGTTATGACCAGTTGTGAAGGCAAAGGTCAGAGGTTCGAATCCCAAGTAGATTATAGAAAAAAAATATACCCCGTGAAACGAAGTGGAGAAAAAACGGTGCAAAAACGATAAAACTCACAATTCAGCACTTTCTCAAACAGTAAGTTGGGATACCAATACTTTTGGTGATGTCATATACAGCAAAGGCATATCACCTACGACCTTGGTACTGCAGCAAGTAATGCAGCATTTTTCTCGAAACAGAAATTTGCAAATAACCTACTCTTTCGGCAGAGACCAGGATCGTTATGACGTAGACAGGTAGGACAGCCGTCGCTAAATTCTCCGCACATTCGCTGAGAAATGTGACGAACTGCTTTGTGATCTGAAATCATTCAATTACTTACATTATTAGGTCGATAAAGGCATAACAAAAGTATCATCAGAAGATGATCTTCATTTCCCAGAAAATAACAGACTTGTTAGCAACTGCTACAAGCTACATCGAGTAGTAGTGGGAACACTGACACATACATTTGACTGCCTCGTTTGAGTCGGGATAATATGCACAACAACGAAGTAGATCGGCTCAAAATGAATTAAGTTGCTCACCAAGGCTTAGAGGGGACTACGGTCTCTTTACCAATGTCATGCAAATTGCCACTCAAACTTCTGAAAAACTGCAGCTTATACTTTGACTACGCAGTGACTGCTCCAAGTCAAAACTATCGACAAATTTTAAGCAACGAGGCACCGATCCCCATAAAATCACATCAGTCTTCAAAGCGTTTTTCCGGTAACATTTCTCGCCCTACAACCGCCTCCCTCCCTCCCGGCCACACCCACCGCTGGTTTCTGCGCAACCGCGATACACGCAACTGCGCATGCGCAGCAAGCATCATTAATCGCCGCAAACAACGCCAATCGGACGTATTATGTGCGTTGCTGACGTTGCATTGTATCGTCGTATCGCGTAACGACTTCACTCCCACACGCAACACAGCAGACTCAAATACACATGGCAGTAACCAAGGAAACCAGATACTTGAAAGAACACGAAGATAGACACGTGGCTATGATGGAAAAGCATACTCATGGTTGGCGCTAACATTTGCAACGCGAAGTTATTAAACCTCGCCGCATGCTCTATGTTGCGATAGACCAAACCAGGGGTCTCCAAACATTTTTGTCGGAGGACCACATAAGCTATTACACAACAGCTCGCGGGTCGGACATCTTACGTAATGTGATTTTTTGGGATATGTTGCATTCTACCAAATCTACAATGCTTCGTGAATGTCATATTTTTTTTCGTTCCTGCATTAACAAAATGTATTTGCGCTCGGATGAAATAGCTTCGCGGGCCGTAGTTTGGAGGCCCCTGCAGTAAAAGAAGCAATCGTTCGATGCACGTGACTTGACTGTTCGTATTGAAAAGATCAGCAAAACACCTCAGTAACAACAATGTACCTTTTTCGCAACGCAAGCTTTCCCGAACGCGTCACAAAAGGCGGACATCAACTCGCACAATGACCTGACGCGGTTGTGCGCTGCGCAGTGGGTCGTTTTGCACATTGCGATGAAGCGGGGAATGCTGTTGAATGCAAAACGACGATTTTGAGTGCGGGAAAAAATTGGGCTTTGGTATCACACAACAAAAATACATTTTGCTGCATGAAGAACAAATTTAGAGGGAAGCTAAGTGAAGTGAAGCGACGTGAAGCTAAGTGAAGTGAAGCGACGTGAAGCTAAGTGAAGTGACGGCGCAGAACTTGAAAAATAAGATAAGAACCTCAGGAAATTACAAAAAAAACAACAAACTGTGAATATTAGTTGTCACAAGAGACAGAATGCCACAGACCGTACTTATTCTAACGGCGCAATGCAACCGTATGCGATCATTAACTTCAGACAGTGTAGAAAACGACTTAAGATTTTTTCTTGCGCAGGAGAAACTGATACTGCGACAAAAGTATCTTTCTGCGAAACCAAAGCTAAGACTTGCGGTCGATAACAGCGCATTGGCTGATCTAAGATTTGACAAATAAACTTACAATCGATCGATTGTCCACGTAAGAACTTCAAACCGCTTCGTCGCTGACCAGTCCTCAACCGTGGCGTGAAAGCGCTGCAAGCATCTGAGGAACTTCTGTTCGTCGCCAATGACAACCCTGGGGTCTGTGAGACTGTTCGCGAAGGTGGGCGGGACGTGGGTGTGGCGTGACGTGTCTGCGTGACGACGGTTAGAGTGATTTTGAGCAGAACGAGTCTACGCGGTTATGTTGGATTTCAAATCATTATTTTTTTTTAATTTGACTTTGGTGACGTCAGGCCGAAGCCTGATATTTGCTTCTTTCCGGGGCGGTTGAGGTGAACGCTCTTGCCCAGGAGCGCTACGGCGACTCACTCAGTGGCCGTGGATCGAACACCCAACCTTCTGATTGAGAGGCGGACACTTTGAGCAGCTGCTCATATCTTGACTCATTCGGTAAATTTGGCTTTTCAGGCCTAAATCGGGCTTCAAAAAAATGAATGTCGGGCCCTGTGTTCAAAACGAGGCCCGTTTCCATCTCTGCTACGACGATTCACTCAGTGGTCGTGGATCGAACACCCAACCTTTCCAACTGAAAGGCAGACACTTTACCACTGAGCTGCCGTCACTCCATGCTCTTACCTTATGTTCAAAGGGACACAACAGAAGTTAGTAAACTCAGCGGGGCACAGTAACTGAATGGTCGGGAAAACAGGTCGAGTTCGCAGGTGACGGGTTTGCACAGCAAAGTCACTTGACAGGGCTCAGTTAATTTTGCCGAAAAAAACAGCAGGGCGTAAAATTTTGCCGGAGAAGAGCGGGGCGTGAAAAAAACGCAGCGCGAAACTGACGAAGTGTTGTAGAATGTGACTTAATGGGCAATGACGTTCTTCCACGAAACTGCTGAGCCTTGATGACGTATCAGACGTGGTTCTGTTGACAAGCGGCGGGCAACCTGATGTCGCCGCGTTTTGCGAACTATAGCTTGGAAACTGGGGTTCCTTCAAATTTCCGACAAGATTTTGCAAAATGCCACTTTGTGAGAAAATACAGAACATATGAACAGTCCGAATAGCACTGACCTGAAATCGAACCACTTTTCAAATTTCCTTCATCAATTTCGAGTAGCACAGAAACAAACAGATAAGGTAGAAGGTTACGAACCGGTTGAATCTGGCTCAAACCGGTGGCATCTTTCTCTCCCGATTGAAGTTGCTCGGCAGCCTGAAAGCACAGCAGTCATGTCCAAATCGCAGCAGCATCCAGGTATTTTGAGTCACGGAGACGTACTTAAAAGCTTAATAATTAACTTTACGAGCACCTTCCAGGCTAACCGCACAGCTTTAATAAGAAAGAACTGAACGTCTGTTGCGATTAACATGTCTCAGAAATACAATACAGCACCGCTTCATACGGCTCCCAAGGGCACGATGGACACCGAGATGACAAACAACGCCAATCTGGGCTTAGGGCCAACTTTTAGGGCTTAGGGCCAACTTTTATCAACAGTTCGCTGAGCAACTACCACGCACAGTCCAGAGATGGGAAAAAAGAGGGACGCGGACTCTGCGGAGCGGAAGAGGAGTTTCAGTTTTCGATAAATGTTCCGTTGTTAACCGGTGTTTAGGATTTTGCGGAGGCCGGGCGGAGAACACTTTAACATTTTCCAATTCGACGGATGCGAAGCGGATATTCTTGGAGTTCGAAGAAATGCGAAGTCACAACAGTGACAACAGGATATTTTCCACCTGTACCTCGCGCGAAGAAACAAAACTACGCGAAAAATACAATTGTCTCATCCGATTGCGATGAGACAATCGATTGCATGTTTCGCGAGGTTCAAACATGTCGTGGTTCAACGAAAAACTCACGAGGATTGACAAAATGACCGCGAGGTCAGCATGTCAAAGATCAAGGAGCAACTTTGAGACAAAGGCGCGCGACATCAACAAAAACTTGTCTTTTCTTCTTACAGCGCCGGCCCGGCGCGAAAAAATGCAAAAAAAATTTCCGAGTTCGTTTTCGGGCGAGAAGTTCACGAGTCATCGCGGCCGCATCGTTTAAACGTCGCCAGCGCGCGATCACCGCGGCGAGAAAATCGCACCTGATTTTTGACAGCGGCTTCCAAGTCGGCCAGCAAGGCGTCCAAGAGGTGCGAGTGGAGCGTGCCTCGGGCCAAGGCCCAGTGGGCCAGGACAGGAAGCAGGGTCTCGACCGACATTTGCCGAACGGTCGCGCTCCGGTCTTGCAAGAAAGAGCGCAGCAGTCGATAGGCCTGAAAAATATTGTGATATTCATCCGCCACATGGCACTCGGCGTCGTAGTAATTAGTTCTAGTGCGCAAACTGTAAGGCGCACTGCGAAGGGTGCTGAAGCAACGCTACCCCGCGGTTCTCAACTGGAGCGGGTGGCGCCCCCCCACTCCCGCGAACGATGCGCTACTTCGGGCGGGGTGAGAACTTGAACGCTCTTCAAGATAATGGTCATCTGCCACATGGAACTTGGTGTCAGTAATTACGCAGGTGTTTGAACAGAGTACTAGCTGTTGGTGCTAGAGTTGGATTTGCCATTTATTCCCATATTCTTCAGCTAAAAACTATTTTTGTTAAGGCTAAATTTCAGTGGCGCTTAATTACGTTTATTACCATAAAGCAAGCCAAGTTTGGTGGCAGCTCTTCTGATCAATCCAGCAAATGTTTTTTTCTTCGTTTTTTTTAGTATTGACCTGACCAATGGCAGCGTCCAATTGTGTTTCAAAAAATGAGGTCGGTTTCCCCTAGCAACAAGCACGAACTCTTCGAGACGGTCGAAGATCTTCACAATGGCTCCGTACAAACCTGCTCGTATTTGTCGTCGTCATCAAGAAAGGCGTAAACAATGGCGAGCGACTTGACCACTGAGCAACGAACCCCCTCAGTCTTCTCTTCCTGCTCGATCTGCTGCAGGATCGACACAAGAAGAGAGCCACGCATTTCAGGCTGTGAAAAAGCGAGAAAAAGCATGTTTCAGACTTTAAAAAACTGGCAGCTAAAAATCGCAACTTTTCTGGCACCACGTTATCACCGTTTGTCGTCAAGCATATGAAGTCGCGCATTCTCTGCGCAGTTTGCTAAGACTTTGAAAAGGCTATCGGTTCAAAAACAACGGCACCATAAACACAGCGGTGTGTTGTTGTGCCGTTGTAATGATTAAGCAAGAGGGGTGTTGAAATGTTTCAGCTACCACCAACAATCACGTCTGCCAGTTGATGCTCGCAATTCCTGAGCGCAAGATACGCACACACAGTCGTAGATGAGCCTTGTTGGCGTTTTAAATCGGAAAATCTTTTCACGCAAAACTTCCGCACGAAATTGACTGTTCTCTGCTTCATGACCTCCAACCGGTTAATTGCAAAGCGTTCGCATGTGGTTTTCACCGAGACTTTAGGTGCCAAAGCGCCTCGCTGATGGTATTCTGGGCTGAATGGGGGAAAATAACGATCGATATCCTGAAATCGGACAGCTACGGTCTCGTGAAGCCTTATTATTCACAGGACTAAAGCGCTTTTTGCATGACATTTGAATCGATTGACTGTACGTAAAAGTTTCGCAAATAAATGATTTGAGTTCTCACAGCTTTTCTTTGTGAGACTGTAAGTAAGTCTCATATTAAAATTTGTTAGGATCGAATCATTGCACTATGTTAAAGGCAACGAGCAAAAAATGCAATAAAACGTGAGAAAAAGACGAATCCGAAATGAAACAAGCCATTTCAGCTCAAGCACGCACAACTGCCAGCAGGAAATAAACTTCACACCTGCAAGTAAGGCGCAATGGCCCCGCAGGCCTCGGCCACCAGCTGGCGTCGTTCTGGGTACTTGTGGCCAATTTGCTCCCAGCACTGCGGCAGAAGCTCTTCTTGGGCCCGATGTCGTCCCACGTGCCGGGCGTAAGCCACGCAGCCGTGCAAGATCATTTGCCTGCAACAAGAAAGTGACATCTTTTAACGCTGGTGCGCAAAGCGTCGCGCGAGCGGGCGCAAAATTCCACTGGCCCCCCTCCGAGTTGTTGGAAAAGAGAGTACGGACCACAATTGCCCACCTGTGTCTTTTTTTTTTGAAAAAGGGGTCCAGTGCGGAAAAGTGACCTTGACAGAGCAGTTATCAGCTTAAAAGAAAAGTATGTGCTTCGCAAGCTTATACATGCTTTCATGCTGGGGGGACATGCAACGTATAGGGGTCTTCTTTGCCCTCGCGCTTACGTTTTCTCCCCTGCTCTTCCACTACGTCATCGGTCCTGCTTTAAAGAAAAAATTTTGCGGGAAACAACGCCACAAGGGAGGAAATGAAGCGAGTGGTTCTAGAAAGGTTTCTGATAATAAACGCATACGTTCGAATTGCAGTGCACAGTCGCCCGGCTTACGAAAAGATCCTGCTTTATCATTACGGCGTACAGGGCTTTGCGTGTCGCGTACCAGCATGACCAAATGCGCCGACAGTATACTCGATCTTAATTCTACTCCCAAAAAGAATGCTTTTAGTGTGTGTGACGTCATAGTGACAGATTCGCTGCCAGTCGAGCGCATCACCGCTGTTGATTCGCCAGGCTTTCGATGGTAAGTCTGCTTAAACCGACAACCATGCACTTGATTCGATAGGTACGTTTTGCGGAAGCACTTCCATCGGTAATTATCGATTTCTCGGAAAGCTGCGAGGTCCGCGAGGATCGGTCTTGGGGCCGTGAAGGGCGGGTCGGCAAAAACACCAAAGCGATTTCTCTTCTCGCGATTTGGTTTCTGCGCTTTTTTTGCACTGCACAGCGTGCGACCGTCCTGCCTTGATACGTTTGCAAAGTTTAAACGATGCGTTGCCAGAGGCAACCCCACACAAACAATGAGCACAATCGATGTTTTTGGCAGGAGGTCAGATGTGAAGTACGTCATTATGCACAAAGTTCGTAACGGCAAGATAGGCACTACTGTGTTGTACTTGTTCAAAAATATGGAAGAAAAATATAACATAAAACATGAAAACTAGTCCCACATGACAAAATCCTCATAATTCCGGTTTCTGGCACTACGAAGAACAGATGAACAGCAAAAAGCGTTTTGCGTAGGGGTGGGGGGGTAAACGCCGCTGCTTTCACAGCATATTACAATCGTTGAAGTGTAATTGGGCCGCGTTTTAATCGCAAAGTATTGAATAACTACAAAATTATTAATAGACTTAAATTACTATGAGTCGGCGTAGTTTTTTTTAATGATTTCAGGTGGCCGTAGCTTACATGTCCGCTTAGCTTCAATTGTAAGATCAACTCAATTGCTCCCCAAGAATCAGCAGCAGGTCTGTTTTGTAGCACGTATTAGCGACAGAAATACATGAACAGTCAAAACAACAATGCGATTCAACCAAGGAGAGGTTGTCAGCGATAACACCGACCTTTCAGAATCCGTTGGTTTCTTTATCAAATTGAAAAGCAAGTTCAGAAGCTCGTTACGCGACGCTTCGTCGCCATGCAACGCAGACGCGCTGCACAGAAGAGGGACCAGCTGGTCGCGCTTGGCCAACAGGACAGTGGGCACAATGTGGGGCAGGCAGCGGGCCAAGAGTTGCACGAGTTCGTCAGGCGAACGGCAGACTCTCAAGACCTGGAAAGACACCAAAACTTGGGGTTAAAAAAGCGAATATCCGACTGCGAATGGACATCGAAGCCGAAATATTAAACCTTTGAGGAGAGGGATTTGTGCGTTTTAATAATTGGGCATCATGCGGTCGGACAGCTTGAAGTAATCATCANGCGGNCGGACAGCTTGAAGTAATCATCATGCGGTCGGACAGCTTGAAATAATCATAATGCGGTCGGACAGCTTGAAATAATTATCATGCGGCCGGGCAGCTTGAAATATCATGCGGTCGGACAGCCTGAAATAATCATCATGCGGTCGGACAGCTTGAAGTAATCATCATGCGGTCGGACAGCTTGAAATAATCATCATGCGGTCGGACAGCTTGAAATAATAACCATGCGGTCGGACAGCTTGAAATAACCTTTCCCAGCACCATACCGACAATTTCCACATATTCCACGACATGCACTGGGCAAAAACGCAACTCGGAAACGACACAAGACGCATTGCAGAAAAATCCCAACAACGAACCTCGGTTTTCAGCCAAGAATCTTCGACGGCAGATTGAGTTGCAATGAGCAACGCATCGTAAAACGCGCTTGACATGTACCTGAACACAACAATAACAGTCTGATTTTTCAATTGATGCAACAGATAACTGTGCCAGTGTTTCATTCCTGTGGGTCCCGGTAGAGAATTCAGTCTGGCTGATCTTTCGTTTGCTGTGCTGCAACAACCGCTTTGCTAAAAACTGCACTTGATAGTGATAAAAACGCAAAGAAATCGACTGTTTCACCTGAAAGAGATTTTGCTAGTGTTTTGTTTTTTCAACAACATTTACGGCAGGCGAGAGTTTTTTTTTAGATGATTCGGGTGAAAATGTTACTTTTTATTCCGAATTTCGATTGACCACCTCTTTCGCTTATCTTTGCCATTTGTCACTGCACAAATGAGACCAGTAGCAAGGAAGACTTCTGGAAAGTTTTTATTACGCGAGACTAAAAAAAACCTTCAACGCAATTTTCATTAGAAATTTAAAACGGTTTCCGGGCAGCAAAGTGAGATGTCGATCCCCAAATGTCCGCAGACACGTAATGAAATATCGACTCCAGCACCAGGGCACAATTTAACGAAGCTATTGCGATCTAAATTTAACTGGATAAAAATGTAGAAATGACAAACCACCGCATGGTAACCAAGCAAGATATTTTTTCAAAGGGAGAAGTTTGTGACGCATTCGCGATCGCTATGGAAACAGTGTCGACAAAGGAAATCATTTCTATCAATTGCACTTCAAATAAAAAGTCTAAGAGACTTAAAAAACGCTCAGACAGCGTTTTATCGCCGAACCTGAAAACATGAAGTGTGGGCGAAACACGCGACCTCACTGCTTCAGCAGCAAAACGTCACGTTTCCAAGTTGCACATTAAACTTACGTGGTAGGGGGAGAAGATGACACGATTTCCTGTTTGCCACGACGATCGTCTTCCTTCAGCGCACTGGGGGAAGGAGGAGCGTCTGCTTCCGTGCGAGACTCAGTCTTCTCCTGCGAGGACCGGGCCTCGTCTTGCTCTGTTTTATTTTTTCCTGAAGCGGCAACGCCATCAACTGCTGCTTCTGCTTTCCTGAAACGCAGCACACTTCGCGTCGGCGCCACCAGGCGTGTCGGAAACGTAGCGCACGTCACGTCGGCGCCACCCAGGCGTGTCGTGAAGCGTAGCGCACGTCGGCGTACGCAACAACCGCCAGTAAATACCAGGGCCTCCTCAATGGCAATTCAGGAGGCGTTGGTAAAGACGGCCGCGGCTGGAACGCGAAGCGCAGGTCAAGGAACCATAAGCGGAAGACTTCCGCGTTAGAAGCTCATGGTCACGTGATTAAAATATACACTGGAGGTCGTTCAGGCGTAAAGAAAAGTTGAAGCCCTTAGTTAAAAGATATTTTGCTACAATCGCTCAATGACGTGCCGGTGTCGTTAGTTTGTGTAACAGTGTAATGTTCTGAGTTATTTCTTGGCTGAACCCAGTGTTGGCGACATCCGTTTCGCGTGACTGCCATTGTCGCGTGGGCGTAAATAGCAAGACGCTCGTGACGTGTTCCATCATTCGCTTGAAGGCACGTGATCAGNAGCACGGCCAACCTATCGTTGCTGTTGCAGTTTGGGCGAGGAGTTGAACGTTTGACCTTGATGCCTCTTTACGCATTGTTAACTNATCTTACTTTTGTTTTGTGTAGATACATGAAAATTTCAGCTGATTTAAACCACAAATGTTGGTCAGTGTTAAGTCTTCAACAACCGCGTACATAACGACGTAGAAAAGGTGGGGTACGCTAAGGGGTCTGAAAATACAGTTATAGTGGGAATCGCAACTGGGGCAGCCAAAAAATTCCGCACAGGCAGGTGTTTGGGTTCACTCTTTAGATTCGACTCTGGTTTAACGTTTACTCTTCATCTTTCACGCTTTCGGCTTGCACGTGCAAAATCTTGTGTTAATTCGTTTAATTTTTTGTAATTTTTTGCTTCACGCACGACCTGACGAGGATAAATCCACAACGATGTATTTCGCTTCAACCACGTGGTTTCGAAACCGTAAATGAACTATTTTAACCCAGTGTGGGTGGTGTCGAACTCAAATCAACAGTAAGCCAAAATTTCGAACTTAAAGAAAACCACCAACATTCGTGTTTCTTGAAAAAATCTTCCTCCACATGAGATCAGTGTGACCGCTGTGACGTCACAAACACTACAGGGTCCTATCCTGATCGACACGCCTGTGCGTCAGCAAAGCATTCTGGGATTTGAAGTTTTAGTGGTGCGTGCGCTTTTCAATAACGGCGGAGTACCTCCAGTGATAATTAGGTATTGCTTGGCGCAGCAAATGTAAATACACTGTGGGCCAAATGTGGCCCTTGAGCCCTAGTTTGACACCTGTGATTTAAGCCGCACTAAGACAACGTAACCACAAATGCACACGTTTGCTGGGACAGATTTAAAAGAATGCAGCAGAAGTGAAAGCTTTTTTTTAAACCGCACATTACCAAGTCAAAAACGAACATTTTTGTAGTGCCCGCGCATCAGCAACAAAACACGAACAAGAGCGTGAAAAGGCAAATCACTTCGTTCGCCCCCGCATTCTAATCTGAGGATTGCTATCCTACATAAGGACGCAACGATTGTGCATAACGATGCAACGACGGTGCACACAGATGCAACGGTGGTGATGTGTTACAAATATCGGACGTTCGCAAGACATAAGGTCAAACGTTAAGGTTGCGCACAGGCAGAGGATAATGATCTCCACTAACCGTCGGAAGTCGTCCGCAGCTAGTTGAAGAGCCTTGTTCTCCTGCACCAGCTGAGCAACGTCCCGTTCCAGTTTCTTTACGATTTCGTCGTACGTTTTAGCCTCTGCCTGGAGAAAGCACATCACGGAATCAAGTTAAAACACGAAAATTCTAGCGTGACACACGGGAAACCTCAAACAAATAACAAAGCAAAAAAATCGATGATTTCTCGCGAAAATAAAGTGCAACAAGTTGATCCGCCAAAAATAGACATAAAACACAAACGATTTCAACAAGAACAAGCAAGAAGGCTGAAGCGCGCGCAACATCGAGCTGCGAAACAGACATGTTCTCGTTACAGGAGAAAAAATGAACCCAATGCTATATTTTTAGCAATAAGTAATTCCAGGTAGCGCAGAGAATTAAACTGTGAAATTAAAAAATGACTAAAAATACGAAAGTAAATCGATTAAAAGCATTTTAGCAACTCATTTGATTGAAAATACCTATCGATTGGCCAATACATAAATTTATTTATATATTGGGAACACAAGATTTCTTAACTTTTCTGTTTAGGCTGCTTGTGCCGTACACATAACGAACACACGTGTGCAGCAGTTATTCAAGTTTCACTCGTTCATACTTTCCCTTTCGCGAAAACATAAGAACCACGACGCTACCGGTTAGAACTGCACCACAGCAACATTCAGACTAACGTCGAAGTTCATTTTGACGTCATCGGTCATGACCCCAACAGTGTGGAGCGTCGCTTTGGGCAGAACGTGATGATTATAATCGCGGTAGAGTTTCAGCAGCCCGGGTGGTTTTGACGTGTTGATGCCAACGTCATCCCAGTCTTCGAAATCCTGCCAAGCAAAAGCTGTCAGCACAAATCAGGTGCAAAGTTGACAGGATAACGAAAAACAGTAGCCTGTAGTTTTTTATCAACTCTGCATGTTGCATCGTAATCAACTGTACATCATGCTGCACCGGGAAAGCTGTCTAAATCTAAATCTGTTTTTTTTTCGGTCATGGACCGAAACGTTTTTGAAATGACCGAAAAAAAACTAATTCATTTCGGTCAGAATGTTTGAAAATATAGGCTAAAAAACACTTTTATGGCGAGTTTTATAACAACTGTGAGACAAATGACCGAAATGTTTCAGCGAATGAAAAAACAAGGCCTGAAGTATAGATATGAGCATTCACACAAAGCAATTAAACGAAGTGTGTGGTTGTTATAAGTACAGTAGATATTGCTTATTGGAATCTCATAACATGGCAATTTAAAACAAGGTCTGGGTTGTGCACACGCTATTAAAGCCGATAGCATGGGTTCGATTCCAGATCGGGCCATACAGAAGACTTGAAAAAGGGTGCTTGTGTCCTGTCCAGCTCCGGACTTGCGTTGACTGGTGGGCACAGGGCAACACGTGCTGCCACCGACTCGCAATCAATGCAGCATTCACTGCGGGAGCATCCGCGTCGTTCCTCGGCGCAAGTGAGCCAGATGGGCGCATGCAGACTACTCGTTACACTCCATAGCACGAAAACGAGTGTAATGACATTGAACCTGAAGTCTGGATAACCAGAGAAAACAACAAATGACGCGACAGGGTTTCCGTAGTTTTTCGAGAACTTTCGCCGCAAAAGTCAAGACGGCTTTCAGTTTTTTCTTTTTTGTACGACAAGCTTTTAATTAACCAATAATTTTTTAACTTCTGTATTGTGTGACTGCAAAATGCCCAGCACACTCGATCTAGCAAACTTATTACGAAGTAACGGCGTAAGAAGGAAAGCTATTAAATTCGACACGAGAACAAGTTTATTGCGTGTGATGATTCCTGATGCAGCAAAATTTCGGTGAAAACATCGTGATATAATCAGCCGATGATGGTTTGAGAAAGAGACCACGGCATATTCTCCTTGACTAAGCGCCACGCAAGAAACGTATATGTATATCTTTTTTAATGCCATAGCATTTGTTTCAGACCGCAGAAGCCTTGCTCTAGTTTTTCATCATTTCACCTACACATTTTTACTTACATTACCGGATTAAAAACGTGTACTTGACGCGCAATCGATCTACTGCAATAACACGCTTTGCGAGCAGATGCGACTGTTCTCGTTTTACCTCTGTGGTACTTCGTAACTTTGGATAGATATGCACCGTATTTATTCGATTGTACGCCGCGGCTTATGAAGTTCATTTTTAATAATTTTGTCCGGCTTTTAATCAAGGGCGGTTTACATTGTTCTTTACCTTATCGGAAGGTCTAGGAGAGGCTAAGCCTTTCCTTGGCTATGTTTTGTCGACCAAACTCTCTATTCACATTCTGTTCTCTTCAGCATCACGTGCATACTCCGTCGCAGGAAGAATTACGATGAACATAAACCACTTGTAGCGGCGCAAACATCATTACTGGAGTTGCTAAAAACGCGAAAAGTGCTGGTACGCGAACGTTTGTCAGAAGCTTAGGTAACCTATGTCGAAGTGTGGCTTACGATCAAGGGGTGCTTACATTAATTTTAAACACCATTTCGTGGGGCTTGCAATCGAGTAAATACGGTATATATCATATCAGCCTATGAGCTCAGCAGGGCAAGCGAAAAGCTTGAAGTCGCAACCACAGTAACCTTCCGCGACAAACTTCTGCCCGCAAATTTCAGAAAAAGTAGGAAATTTCAAACAAAAACAAGGTGACAACGTCCAAGATAAACTTCGCACCTGCTCTTCGTTCTCGTCGGAAAACGTGATCGACGAAAGTTTGTAGTCGCGTTCGAGAAGGTACTCGTTGACGAGATGATTGATGGCGCGAATTTCGAGCGGTTTGATTTCGTCCGCGCCGCCGCGGACGACGTTCTCGCCGTCCGCCCGGCCGTTTACGGGCGATTCTTCGCTTTGTTTTCTCACACAGGACGACTGTTCTGCGGCGCGAAATGCAATCCGTGAGGTTTTGTTGACGGAAACATCGATAAAAAAGGAAAATAGAAATAATAAAAAAATTTACTCCAGTTCATCAACAAAAAGAAAAAAAAGATTTACTTCGGCACTGCTGCAAGTAAACCTCAACTAAAACCTGGTCCGGGGAGAAATTTGGGGCCGGTGCCCTAAAACCACGGGGAGAAATTTGGGGCCGGTGCCCTCCCTAAATTTTGTTATTCCCAGAAAAATTTGTTTGAAACATATAAAAACAAAAATTCCCCCCCCCCCTAAAAGCTTATTCTACCCCTCAAACCTTGAAACCTGGCTGCGAGCCTGAGTCAAACGCAACGTCAAAAACTTCAAAAACCGCCGCGGATTGTCATAAGCCAAACAACCTTTGCTCGACATGTAAAAATTACAACTGCTGCCGACCGCCATCAACGAATGGTCGATTCGTTTACATCATACGAACAACCGAGAGGCAAACAGAGCTTGAACAAGTTGTTTTATTGACGGCACTCCATCTCGTAACGAGTAAACTGAACAAAATGTTTGCGCACTGAAACGCAAGTATTTCCCCGCCCAGTCAAAGCAGTAATTTATTTTCGTGACCGGCAAACTATGCGCCTATAAATTAACGTCACAACACACGTTTTTCACGAAGACACGTAAATCTGGCTTACTTAAGTTTGAAAGTTTTTATATCTGACAAAGAACACAGTCAGAGCTAAGCAACGGAACAAGTGATAGACGCCGACAGTGGCATAGCTAAGGGAGGGCGGGGGGGAGCGGTCCGCCCCTGGCGGCACTTTTATGGGGGCTGCACTATGGGTTATGCTGCAGGCCAGGGGCTCCCAACCTTTCTCTTACCATGTACCCCTTCAGCATTCCGACAAATGAGCATGTACCCCTACAGCATTCCGACAGATAAAGATGTACCCCTTCACAATTTTGACAGATGAACATGTACCCCTAAAACTCCTTATGACAAAATATTTTCTCATGATTTTTTACAGATATACTTAACAATATACATATGACTTTTGAAAATAATATTAAGTGATATATGTACAAAGATTTGAAAATAAACAACATCTAAATATATTTTTACCTTCTATTGCTAACCATAAATGTACCCCTTCGGATAGGCAAATGTACCCCCAGGGGTACATGTACCCCAGGCTGGGAACCCCTGCTGTAGGCTATAAACCTGCAAAGGTTGTATTGAAATAAAAGTATTTTTAATGTCGGGACACTACTCGCAGTTGAAAGACGTTTTTGATTTTGAGTAATTTAACACTATGTCATGTATGTCATGTGTATTTATGCGATTGTTATCTTTGCCAAACAATACACAATCGTGTATCAGGGATGTTGTATCAACAGGCTTTTTAGATGAAGCTGCAACACGGCGCTCAACACGCTTATCAACTCACTTGGTGTCAAATTTTACTGATTCACTACACGGTTGATTGAGCGAGTGTTGGGTCGTTGTTGACGTTTGATCGTATTCTTTATATATGACGTTATAGAACATAGTAGCAGTACGGTGGATGACTGTGGGAAACGTGTAGCTGTGGTGAGCTCTAAGCTTTTGTAAGTGCTCTTAAGTTTTGTGCCTGCGAGTAAAAGGGGTCTAAAAACATTTCTGCGTAGATCTAATAAGTGTGTAGTAGGATTTGTGCTCGTCAAAATGGATTTCCGTGTGTGTGGAGAAATATTATCTAGCTCAGTATTCTTCAACAGGGGTTCTGTGAAACCCTAGTGTTCCACAAAACATGTAGTGGGTTACGTGAGGGTTCCTCGTTTTTTTAGGGGAAATGATTTCTTGTTTCAGTGTGTTGATGCGTCAGTATGAAACTTTTTAGATCACCGTGCTGCATTCTAATTCCAAGTAGGCCGGTTAGTTGTACAGGAGGTTGCGTGCAGTTAATAGCCGATTTGTTGCGTCGCTTGGTGTTCATTGTTGTGCAATTAAGAAGAATGTTATTGTTGCATCACAGTTATACGATGTTGCCGATGTACAGTTCACAGTAGAGAAAGAAGGCCCCCTTAAACGTTTGCAGTTTATTCAAAAGTATAACCGTGGGATCTCTGTTCCAAATATAGTAATAATGCTGCGGATTTTCCTCACAATTGCCGTTAGTGTTGCTACCTGTGAGAGGAGTTTTTCGAAACTAAAACTGACCAAGAATTACTTAAGATCGAGTATGAGCACCTTGCGGTTGAGAAATCTTGCCACACTGTCTGCAGAGCAACGATTGACAGATACTATAAATTTTGACATTGCCATTGAAGAATTTGCCAACAAAAAGTCAAGAAAAGTTACCGAGTAGAAAATTGTAGTTTTCATTTCAGAAACAAAGATAGCCCTAATTTTGTACATTTTTTTTCTATTTTTCTCTATATGTCGTTTTTGCTTTTTGTTTAACTGTCACTTTTACAAATGTTCGATTTTTTTGGTGTGTATTTAAAACATACCATATTTGAACATGTGAGATTGTTGTAGTATTATAATGGTGCACAAACTAGTTAATATACTGTATATACAAAGCTTTGAGAGGGAGTCACTGTGCAATACCTATTTTTATGGGCTTCGGGGGCGCCAAACTCAAGGGTTGCCCCGGGCACCCCACACTCTAGCTACGCCACTGGACGCTGAGCCGCGACAACGTTCAGCGCATAAAAGCTAATGCGTGCACGCTCGCCATTATCACCGGCAAAATTGGTTCTGCTACACTCGGTCGTTACCTGCAGTAACAGTCAAATTTGCTCTGAGAGACTTGATTGTGTCCTTGGCCTTTCGAAGCTCGAATTCCAACACTAGAAAAAGACCATAGCTTCAAGATACAGTTTCATTATGCCCGTCTTTGTTCTCACTTTGCAGTATCGCGTGTGGCCAGCGATGCCCGTCACGTGGCTGCCCTTGCAGTGGATGCTGCATTGGTGGCAAGCCCAAGGCGAGCAACACGCGCGAACCTTTCCCTTGCTTGTACCCATCCATTGACGCTGAGCACGAGACTGGGCAGGCCGCAAGAACCGTTTTTCAAGTTTTCGTATGACCCCAATGGGAATCGAACCCAGCCTAGCAGCCTTAGTGACACGTGTTCAATCCACTGTAGCACCTAGTCGGTTCACCACAGCTTCAAAATCGGATAACTGTGCAGGGTATAAGAACGTTTTCTTTAATGATACGAATTATATGCCTTAAATCAGCGCACATCCACTGTAGGAGCACCACAGAAGCAAACTTCCAACACTGCACTTAATGTTTCGTGTTTGAACAGTACAAACCCAAACATTTTTCTACGCGGCAACTTAGATACTCCCTGCAATCCACTTGGTGGTCGCAGACCGATCACTGAACATTCATAACTAAAAGGTGGGGTACTGTGCCGCCGAGCTATTGCCACCCCCTAACATCCCTGAAAGTTAAAATCGACAGGTTCTATATGCTTATGACCAGACCATCTCTGTATTCAGATGAAGTACTTGCGGTCTCTCAAAATGTTTTAATGATCACTAAGGTCAAACCTTACAAAAAACGCTTACGACACAGCAAAGCGATTTTAGGTTCATACGGAACTGGATTTTGAGGAATTCTATCAAAATTTTACTCCCACTGGAATGGACTCCGCACAAACTGGGGTTGGCAAGATGAAGGCACTCCCAAACTGAAGAACACTAGCTTTAAGAAGACAGCAATCTTCACAACATTTTTAACATGCTCAAGGTGAAATCTGAAAAACTGTCGCTTAATAATTGAAAACAAAAGACACATAACTGATTTATGCTTGGAAGTGAGGTAATTTCTGCTATGCAGCTAATCCTCCTGAGACACAAATTACTCACAATAAAACTGCTAGAAATACAAGACTTGGGCAAACCATACCATGGTTGTGCAAATGTAAAGAGTGTCTTTGTTACTTTCTCTCATTCATAAACAATTAGCATGTCCACAAGCAAAATCACAGTTCAATTCAACATGACAGTGAGCTTCAGTGATAATCTGTTTTGCATCGATTTGAAAAGGATGCAAATTACTAATTTCAAAAAAAGAAAATAAGAGGGAATCTTATGAAAAGTAAAAAAAGCTTAGCATCACCTGCGACTCTATCATCCACTTGCTGACCATCATCTGATATCCTAGTCAAGTCAAGGGAGTCAAAGGTGCTGCAGCTGCCAGTTCTATCTGCAAAATGAAGCCACAGCATCAGAGAGCTCAGAGGTGTTGGTCACAAACATTCAATGAATCATGGGCTATAAGTAGAAATAGCATAGACTTCATAAATTTACACAACTGCAGTTCATTAAAAATGACTCTTGGAACAACTAAAAGCTCTATGCTTTCAATAAGCTTTCAAGGAATCAGTCGATTGGGCTCTGCTTTCATCTTTTTGCAATGATTCAGCTTGCACATATCTGTATTCAAGCAAACTACTTCTCACATATGAGACAAGAAAGGAATCTCTCAGCAAATTTTTAATAGGAAATCAATTTCACGTAGCATTACACATCGCCAGTTATTGAATCTGCAAGCAATGCTAACAGGCGAAACATTGAAAGGCTAAAGCAAGAGCAGAGAAAGCAAACTAACTCAACACTGAAGTGAACATATTACAACACAAACTGCAACAATTAAAAACTGGAAAATACTTCTTTCTCAAATAATTGTGTTCACTTGAATTTCAAAAGTAACTAACGCTTCATTGAGCAGGGATCCATTTACACTTGAAACAACACGCCATAGGATTCAGAATGTCACAGTGTAAGCTTCTGTGTAGGTGGTTTGTTAACGATGCCATGGAATACTGAATAGTGCTGAGACAAAACTTTGTCATATTTACTCTGTTCAAAGTAGTGTTATGTGAAATCCATTTCCTATTAAAAATTTGCAGATAGATTCCTTGCTGGTCTCACATGTGGAGAGTAGTTACTTGACTCTTGGAAATCAATATAGACAACCAGAGTATTTAATGAAATGTTCAAACTCAATATAAATTTGATTGAATGATTCCCTTCTAAGTATATGAAGTACATTAACAGTCCTGTGAAGTGTAAATGATCTGAAATCGATTTCATAGCAAAACACATCAATATCAGATTTAACTGCATCACTCTTTTGGAGACTTGTTGCTGAAATGTTGATATTGTGCAAGTCCAAATAATCATAATGTTATGCATGAAAGCAGAGCATGACAGGTAGATTCCTCAAAAGCAAACTTAGAGCTGTCAATTCTTGTAGTACATTAAGTATGCATTTTAAGACTGCATAATTTGTTCATAGCAGGCAAAATATATTGCCTAAGTATTTTGGTGAAATTTACGTGATCTCACCCTTGACTTACGTAAAACTTCAGATCCAGATATGTCTTTGCAGTTAATTTGTTGTTCAAAGTTACTTGGATTGGAAAAATAGTTGCGTAAACAAGGAAGCTCTTTGCCTCTTTCCTGTGTTTCTGTGTGGAGTTCCAAGGCTGTTAGAATATACTGCTTCTTGATGAGCTGTTCTGCTATGAGATCCACAGGTACATCATCAGCATCTACTTTGAGTTGACTGACTGCAACATGAGTGGGTGTTTCATCATTGCTTTCCTCATCTTCCAGGAAAGGGTTTGACATTATTAATAAAAGCAAAAGCAAGCAGTAAGACGCTAATCAATCATTAACTGGAAGGACAAAATGGTTCAGGTATTTTCTGAAAAACTTTGAAAAAGGACCAAATTTACAGTGTGTGATAAAACCTGAAAGCACACAACAGATAACGAATGGAAGTCTTATAACAACTCCATACTTATTATCTGGGCTTCTTTTTTGTTGAGACATTTCAGTCATTTGTTCCATAATAGTATTAAAACTCACCATAGCATTATTCACTAGCCTACCTTTTCATGCATTATGACCAAATTGACTTAATTTATTTCAAAAATTCGATAACTATAGTTTATATGTGGCAACTCATATCTTAAGAGGTGTGTAGAACAGTTGTTACAGACTTGGACAGAATATTTAATGCAAGTGGCTAGTACAGTATGTTGTCACATCCACAATGTGCCAATTAGTTGACAATGGGATGTGATGTACATACCCAAGACGTCTGTAAACCAACAGCTTGTCAGCTGCAAAATCATCAAGTACACTACACTGTAACTGTTTACAGGCATGGGTGTGTAAATTTGTTCAGTGGTGGTTCAATGGAACCCCTGCAGTATGCAGTTCAACAGCATCGACGTTTCAGCACTAGTTGCATCTAACTGTATGCGTAAAACTTATATTGCAGAATATTCCCAACAAAGTCGTTCATTTTATTATTCACACTGAATTTTCCTATGACTGATTCTCAAAAGGTGACTTTTCAACCCTGCGTTGATTTATTACTGTCTTGTCATACGCGTAACA
>JGI24158J21664_10002777_pt1 | contig 21538 bp, 12 predicted proteins | sample Ectturendosymbi3_FD_21664 | JGI IMG/M metagenome (IMG submission 21664)
TGCATTTTTTTTGACCTAACTTTGGAGTCGCTCATGGTATCCGTGTGAAATTTGGTTTATGGAGGTTTCTTACACTTTAACAAAGGCAGAAAATTTTTGACTTTATCAACTTCTGGTTGCCCTTCTCATAACCCCACCGTGGCTCAAGATTCCTGCCTACAGCGATCCGATGAAGCGTTGACACTTTCGCAAGGCTGATTAGAGTCACTTTTGCCTTCTTCCAGGATCCGTAGAGAGATTTCCACTTCCAGACACAACAAACATCGAGAAGACATAACTATGTGAGATCCTGTTATTTTTAGCTAAACAATCTATCCCATCGCAAGGGATAGATTTGTTCTTGCACTGTTCGTTGCAGAACGGGTGTTTGTGCCGCTTTTGCACTCGGTCTGTCGTACGTCTCGTGTTTTTCTTTTGTATGTGTTTTTGCTTTTCTTCATAAGAATCATAATCCTTGCATTGGATTTTGAACGACGACGTGTATTAATATCGCGAGAAAATACAAATTGATTGATATCCCACGTGGTTGTGACAAGAACTATGTGCCATGATGGGACAAAGAGTCCGAGACCCTTTATCGCTTCTTCCTCCTTGACCAGAGTCTCAAACAGTGGTGTACGCAGAAAATTTTCATGGGGGGTTCATTCAGTGGCATATGGTGGTCATTTGTACTTTGTGTGCGCTGTTTGTTACGTCACAATTCGATGTCATAATCATGTTTCCAAAAAGTTTGTTGACACAATATGCATATTCTTCTGCACGCACTCCCCTTATTTTATATAAAATATCAGCACTCCAAGTTAGGATATCGGAGGAAAATACAGCCAACGCTATGACACAGCAGCTCATAACTCAAAAAATATCAATCTGCGCGTTAAAACAGGGGAGTAAAACACACTCATCACCACGTCAGAGTAATTCACAACTGCAAAATCAGGCTGCGCTAATGTTTCGGCGAATACGAACAGTCGAGTGCAGAAGGTGTACGACTGGACTGGTTGGAGCACACCCCGATTTGCAAGATCAAATCTTGCTAAATAATGATGATTAATTGCAGACACATGGTCCATATTGTAAGCACAGTAAACAACGCATGAGCACAAAAAGAATGGTTAGCCATGACTCATTACAGAATAGGTGTTTGCACATGATCACACGGATAAGACAAAAAACATTTTCAACATCACCCAAACTGTAACGTTATATTTTATGACGCCATCGTGTTCAGTCAACCGTGTTACGATCGTGGTAGAGCGAAGATATACAGGGCAGCGCTAACACGAGAATTGAGCACTTTTGCTAACGTTCGGGAGGAAATTTGCTAGTTCTGACGAGAGCGTTCTTTGTTAACAATGAAATATATATGGCGTTTCTACTGAATTCTCACGCGCAAGGTGTATCTGGCAAAAATGAACAATCTACCCAAACACCATGGCGCGGGACCCAATGCAGCTGCATCGGTTTAAGGCCGGCCCTGAGTGTGAGAGAAATGAAGGTATTCTTACATCAAAACTTTGAGGTAAACAGTTAGCCGTTAAAAGGAGCAAGAAGTAAAAGATGAGTCTGATGGGGGTGCACATTGGCGAAGAGATACATGCAACTGTTCCAATCAAGGTTTCAAATGCTTTACAACGCATTTATCGTGAGATCGACAGCGAAATAAATTTCCGAAATTTTGAAGCAGCCAATTAATAATCCTGATTTTTAAAGCAGCGCACGGGAGCTTTTCGTTGTTATGCAAAAGAATTAAGAATGCGCATAAAGTACGCAAGTCATTTTTTGGTTTTGTATAGAAGTCCAGCAAAGTTTTAGTTTTCTTTTTTCCCTGTTGAGACATCAAATGCCTGAATGCTTCTCTGTTAACGACTGATGTTTTTGAGCTCGTGCAACAGTTCTATCATACTACAGAAATTGGTAATTTAGCCAAAGCGGTCAGCGCATGCGGTGATCAGCCATAGCAGACAACATGGAGACAATTATTTCGAATAAAGTGAACGATCGCGGAACATAATCTTAAACATGTGTAGTGAACGGAAGGTCTGCAAAAAGTGGTGAGATGACTCCTGGATGCAGACGATAAATTAGATTCCCACCAAAACCAAATTATCACTTCTTGGCCCATTTACAACGTTTCTTCAAATTTGTATGCAAATTCATTCCGTGGTATTTGCACTAAGTCGACAAATTACAAGGAAAAGGTATTCGAAAACAATGAATGTCCTTTGCGCGGGTAATAAAGTTTTTGCAACACGTCAAGCTCAAGGGGGGGGGTAACCCCAACCCCCCTTGGTCTCAAACACGCGGTACGCGAGTCACATGTGGCCCGCGATGCCTTTTGGGAACTTTCAAAACATCTAAGTTATTTTGTTTATTCACCAGTGTAGTGTTCGACCAGCGAGTGAACAACTTCCTTTTAAAGAACGTAGAGACGGCTAGAAATTATTTGCCTATAGCTCATGATACCTTTTGCTAGGAATAAGATATATGCGCTGTTTCTAGTAAGGTTCAGGTACCGCAATTTTTGCGTCAGCGTCAGAATGCGGTCCCCGGGCCACTGTACAAGTCCTCATTTGACCCTCGGAGCAATTTGAGTTTGAGACCCCATCCTAAACCCAGTGGGGACTGACTCTGATAGAGCCGCTTCGTCTCTACTTTCACAGCTTGACAGAAGATGGAGGAATGATGGGAAGCTGTCAATTCCATCGACTACTAGCATTCCAGCCGCAAGGCATGGAGTACTATTAATAAACTTACAGGCAGGTCTGGGCACCCGTCTCGTCTCAGCGAACTCCATCGCTTCCCAACTCGTGAAGAACGAGGCACACAAGACGAGGGACCGCGAGTCCACAAAACTCGTCAACAAGGTGATCGACCTATGGAAGGTCCCAACAGCTGAGGGAAGTAGCATTTCTAGCCCCTTCACGCCAGAGGAGCTTGTGACCCCCATCACCTGGAGCCAGGAAAACCTTATGCATTTGATTCTATTCTCCCAGAGTTTATACTCCGCGCCAGACAGAACCGTCGCCAAAAATTTTCAACTGGAGGGCTTTACGTTTGTTCCGGGGCCTTGACATTATGAAATTCGATAAAAACTCCACCGATTATAGTGCTTCATAATTCAATTTGGGAGGGCTAAGCCCCCCGTGGCGACGGGATTGACGCTAGGTCAGCTCTCAAATCCTGGTTATGTGGTTTCTTCACTTCCTGCATGCGCCAACTCAAAAATCGTAGTGGTTGCGATCCCCAAGCCAAGTATGCCATTGGGGGACGCAAGTGATTATCACCCCATATCTCTACTGTCTGTCCCCTTCAAGATCCTCGAGAGACTCATCTACGTTCGTGTCGAACCAATCATCGAACCATTACTCCCGCAGGTACAGGTGGGCTTTCGACACGGGAGGTCGACCATACATTAGGTCATCTTGCTGATGCAACATGCAAAACATTGCGGATAGATCTTCGGCTAAGAAGGCGGGGGTTGTGTTTGTCGATCTCACAGCAGCCTGCAACACTGTATGACATCGCAGCCTCACCTCCAAGTTACTGTGATTGCTACCTGACAGGCACTTGTTCCGCATGATCATGGAGTTGGTTGGTAATCGCAGCTTCACCCTTTCCAGCGGTAACAACAAACGGAGCAGGTCACGACGCCTCAAGAACGACGTCCTACAGTGATCCGTCCTGACAACCCTTCCTTTCAACATGTGCACCAGCTCTGACTTGCCAACCACCGTATCCAGAAAAGTATGCATACGCCCACGATCCAGCAATCGTGCATGCTAATGGAGACTGGTGACAGTATGTGGAGTGCTCAGCAAAGGCATGGCGACAAAACGTAAATACCTCCAAACGTTGGAAGTTAAAGCGCAGCACTACGCTGTCCTTTGCAGAAGGACAGGGACGAAACTTTGTCCTTTTGCTCCAAGCACAAATGCCTCGAAAGCAACGCTGGACAGGACGCTCACTTATCCCGGACACCTCCAGTCACTTCGCAAAAAGCTGACCTCACGTGTCGTCCTCTTGAGGCTGCTTGCTGGAGCAACAACGTTGCGAACAGCTACGTTAGCCCTGATCCATTCAACAGCAAAGTACTGCGCTCCTACCTGGGTGCCATAGTGCTCACACCCGACTCATTGATCCCATCAACGACACCTTGCGAACTGTGATTGGATGCCTGCACACCAGCAGACATTCCTCCTATCCTCACGGGCATCTTGAGCTGTGTCGCAAAGGAGCCACATTGTGGCCAGCACGCAGTACCATGGAGTCCGGACATCTGCTCCGCTCAGCTCTCTCCAGTTGACCTGCTGGGAACGCACCGTTGCACGGCAACAACAGAAGTGCGGCGCTCTGGGCTGATCACCGATGTAATGCGGAATGGTTGGAGAACACTACGAGACTCCGTACTTTCATCCCTGACATCGGCACACGCCTTGCTGGAATGGCTCTGCCAAGAACAGCGTGGGTCCTGCTTAACCCCCTCCACTCCTGCTTACGCAAACGGGGTATGAATGGCCCCTTATACGGCTTGTGAGTGTGGGCAGAGGAACAGAACGTTGACCATGTTGTCCTTCACTGTCAAATCCATCGACCTCTCCCATGGAGCGCATGACCTGACAATACTGAATGACGAGACAATCGAATGGCTGTTCAACACATCACCGAGATCTATTGCGGACTAGCAGTGGCGAAGAACTCGCTCAAACGATGACGAAGGACTAGGTTACTCACGCTTGAACATGCGTTCCCTGAGCCACGAGTGTATAAACTATTCAAAGCAAACTTATGTATTAGTTTTTGAGTCCAACTTTGGTGACACGGTTCTCGAATCTCACTTAAAGAGCATATAAATCACGTTACGCACAAGGCAGCCAACTGTCATATGTGGCAATAATATAATTTGTTGACTTTTCTTTCCAAAGTGGATAGCGCGGTGAGGAGTGTATCTTTGAAACAAACTTTTCATTCAACCAAAGCTACTGGCGACAGGGCATGAGCCATCGCGGCCGTGGTTAACTATTCAAACAACGTATTATAAATTGGCAAATATGTAACGTAGCCCAATGAACATAAACTAACAACGAAGTTAAGGCAGAGCGCGACAATGCATAAAAGGCGGCAGTCTCGAAGAGAAAAATTTCAGTGCTCGCTTCGTAGGATTGGTAGTAACTGGTAACAACACCGCATTCACTCTGGCATACAACCTAATGTACTGCTGCAACAACTGGGACAATAAAACCACATGCGAGCGCGGAACGAAGCGTAATCGAGCGATTTGACTAAAACCGAAAAACCAGTTCCAGTACAAATTGTGACAGTGACTTTGCAGCCTAAACGACAAATGCCCCGTCTGTTCTTAGAGTATTTGGGGTGTGCATTGAGCAGCACACAAAAGTTGTTTCGGTATAACATTTTGCAGAATTGGCAAGACTTGAAAAACGTTGTGCCATCACAGTAGATTCTTTAGCGAGCGAAAACTTGGTAAACCGAGAAGACAAGCAGCAATCACAGTGACAGCATGGTCCTGCTGGGGTTGGAGTAGACAAAACGAAAGCTAGTATGTATGCACCACGAAAGATATGCTTTCCCTCAACGTTTTCACGACATTTTCTCTAAAGACCAGCGCATGTGGATGTAGATAGGGCGCGACCTAAGGATTTGCACCGGACTATCTTTTCATAAATGCACATGAGCGCGTTTTCCCAAACGGTTAACTGGCGCAGGAAATGGACAAAAGCACAAGGTAAAGATAAAAAACTGAACAACTCGCGGTTCAACCCGGAAGTATTCAAGTAACTATCTTAACGCAACGAATGATTTACACTTCAAAGCACAAGTGCGAACGAAAAGCAGGAATGGCACTGCGAGATAATTGGCGATCGGTTACAAACAAACATGAATTTTATAGTTCAGCGTCAGCGACATTTCATGATCAATCGTGAGTCCAAATAAATAAGAACAATTCATGGTATTCACAAATGAAGACACAGTTCTGTCGCCATGGGGGAGCTTTTGTGTGCTTGCCTCCCCAAATAAAGTTCCTACCCCTCACAAACTAAACTGTGAAACACTATACATCAGTGAAATTGTTGACAAATTTTAGAATGTGAAGCCTCCCTGAACGAACGTAAAGCACCCCTATTGCAGATTTTCTGGCGACGGTCCTATGCAGACATTCGTTTATACCAGTGTGAAAGCACGTGCGATTATAAAACTCGATTTCGTTCAGAAAGAGACTGACGGGACACCGAAGAAACGTTTACACCGTTGATGCGTGACGTGAGAGATGCGTATTTTTTGTCAAACAGAAGCGACTATTTTCTTCTTTCATCAATAAACCCTACAACACGAGAATTAAATTTAGCAGCAACATGTCACGCTTCACGAGCTGAAGCAGCGTTTAAAGCGCAGTAGAGCACTTCAACGAAACCTCTCGCAGCTGATCAATAATGACAAGATCCTCAGACAGCAAACTTCCCGTGGACGTTTCGTCACGTGACCGGTAGCTGTTGCGGTCACCGCGTTNACCCCGGTNATCCTGCATGTGCACTGCTGTCGCGTCCCACACGCTTTCCCGGTCATACGGATTGTCGCGCGAGGGCGTGGCGAGATCACCGCACTTCTTTAGCGTTCTTCGAACTCCGTAAAACTTACGAGGGACCAGGTGTGGTTCAGACACACGGTCTGGCAGTCTGTGAGATGAAGGGCCTGCTGCTTCTACGGGTTGCGCTGCGTCGTCGACCGAACGAGCGGATATCCGGCAGTCAACTTCCGTCGGTATGGAAACGTCGCGAGCTGCATCGCAGCTGCGACAAACTCGATCGCTGTTCCGTTTTTCAGGCGTACCGGGGGGTACCAAGCCCTTAAAGAGTGCCACGCTGACACCGGAGTCCACACTCCGCGCCTCCACTACAGGCCGAGCAGCGGGCAATGAGGCTTTGACGGGACTGGTATCGGAAATCGGCAGACAAGAGTCATGAAAAGAATTTTCGAACTCGTCGCTCGCTGCGCTTTCTTTGCAGTCGCAGCAACGACTGGGAGCACTCCCTCGGCTCCACCCGCGGCCGATCAACTCGTCCAACCTGGCCAGGGCGGCTTCCTCGGCCAGCATGCGATGGTATGCTGCTTGTTGCTCGATCCGGTGCAAGCACATCGTTCTCTCTGCTCTGATCCGTTCAGATGTCAGCCTGTCCAGGGCTCGGAACTGATATTCGGTCCGCTCCTGAAGATCGTGCACTTTTTGCAGCATCAACGAATTCGTCTACAAACACGCGAGTAGGTTACAGTGCGCAAGAATATATTTTACCTGACCAAGCAGACGTACGCAATATAACTACGTCTTGTAGTATACAGCAGAACACTGTATAATGTAACTTTCTAGAATCAGATGCTAATTACATGCTTTGGAGAACGTTTCACGCATTATGTAATAAAAATATTGACCCTGAAACGAGAACGATTTCATGATATTGTTGCGAGATTTGACGTGTAACCATTGCAGATCCGATTTTTCAAATCCAGAGAACTGTCTCGTCGCCAACAACAGTGTCCATTGGACAAACTGGTGACGAGCAATAAATTGTTGGCATGCCAACGGTGTTATCTGCCGTTTTAAGATAAGAAACATGGGCAACGATATTTATGAACACGGCGCGACGATCACCATTTTCTTTATCGAATTCATTTGAAAATCTTCGCTTTCGATCCAAACAACTGGATATGTGTTGGCTTTAACTGCGAGTTTTTGGCTATCAAAAAACTTCTTGGAAAAGACAACGGTAACTATGAGCCTCATCTAGTAAAGAAAGCGCAACTGCCTTGCTTTATTCAACTCGTACACACATTGGTAACGCCCCGGTTCTTTTTTATTTTTTATAAAATATCGAAGCCTCCTGTGGTGGAATTAGGCCAATGATCAAGCCCTGGCCTTATTGGCATTTTGGAATAAACAAACAAACGTCAATCAAAACAGAAACGAATTTCCTTTTTTTAAACGTTCTTGACAATTGCATCCAATACGAGGAAGTACAGACACTAAAACAGTTTCAGTTGAAATGAGGATTGGATTTCAAACGATGCTAACGTTCTCCACGGCATACACAAGCTCCTTCCAGTCTGCTGTGCGTACGGTGGGCATGTGCACTTATCGGTGCAACCCACCTGCGCAAAGTTTCTTTCAAGATCATTTCTTGCTTGCTGAATGCTTTGATGAAGATCACTGACGATCTGCGGCGTAGGATTGGGCAACTGTTCCACGACAGGGGTTTGATAAATGTCTCCATTGCGATCTCTACACAAGATGGTTATATATTATCGCAACAAACGCCAAGACAAAGGTGGATTACTCAAGTTGTCTTTAGCCCATATGAGATATTAACAAAAACATAAGGGATTGGTTTTAACTTTTCATCAATTTTCTTCCCATTATCCCATCTGTCATTGAAACCATCGAAGTGCATCAGGCTAAAAACTGTCTGCTACTACCAATACCTGATTCGGGAAAAATCAACATAATTATCTGAAAGAATTAATATCTTTTTAAAACTGCACCAGTGCTTTCAAATTACACAAGAAGTTTGTCGCATTTCAGCAATGCGTTTTTGATTGAGGCTAATCTCAGCCAGTGTAGGGCAACCGAAATGTGCCAAACTTCAAGTCTGGTAATGGAATGATAAACGTTGAAGCTTATCACGCGAACATATCAGCAGTTGAATAACCAAGTCACTCAGGGCATTACTCTACGAGTTCATGTAACGTGAAGCAATGCAGTGATACTGATCGCCAAGTGAAAACAAAAAGATGCTGACTACGGTATTTGAAACTCGGCACCAGCGCAAGACAGTCATCATCAACAACATGTAATCTCCGTTTTCGGTGGATCTACAGTTCTACCAAACACTGATTAAGTAAGAACAGAGAGTGACTATTGGTGATAATTGACTTCATTTTAAATGAATTTCACTGATAAGATAACAAACACACAGGTGATTTTCTTTTGCTGGAAAATGGCACTTCAACAACACTCGTAGCAAACACAGGTGTTGCCAGGGGGGCCTAGGGGGTCATGACCCCCTAAATTTTTAGAAAATAGTTTTTTTGTGCTTTGAGCGGCGGTATTTCAAACAAAAGTGTTATTCGCCTAAAATCAAACAATGTGACCCCCCAATTTTCCCTCCCCAAATTTTTGGGCTTGCTACGCTACTGGTGGCAAAGCTACCCACGTTCATCAAACATTGCCATGAACAAGGCGGATGTTTGGAAGTATGCGTTTCAGACTCCAGTAGATCAGTAAAGATGCGCTAACACAAAGTGAGTGTAATATATTGCAACAACAGTGAGAAAACACACTGTCGACGATCGTTATTTTACTTGTTTGCATGAAAAGGCGCATAAGGTCATTCGCACGGCAAGTGAAACATCGAATCAAGATTTTGTTAAGTCAACGTGAGACCTAAGTAACTTTTCACGAATTTCTCTCGAATTCCGACTGAATCGAAATAACCATACGCATAAGAATTGTCACAAACATTCAAGGTACTACGTAGGTAGCAATGAAATTGTTTGCTTGGTTACTGCTCTATTAACTGTGACATTTTCGTAGGTGGTTAAGCAGCATTTACAACATGACTATCTTCAAACGGTTTGTTCCATAACTTTGAAGAGGCGAAGCCAAATCCGTCTCGCTTGGTCGGCCCAAATGAAAGATATCCTCCTTTAAGGATGCCGATCGCGGTTTGAACAAACAAGATTGGAACGCCTTTGTTTTTTCAAATTGTGTGAAGCAAGCGTTCCAGTCGCCCGGTGGCTAAGCCACAAATGTCAGATTTGTTTCGCGTAAAACATGCAATACCAAAAAAATTAAAGCCGTTTGTCCACAATGTTAAAAAAAGCTTAACGTAACCAGAAACACTGACATATCTGATTAAAGAGCAAGAACGTATTTGAAAGGATTTGGATGTTTTGAAATAACACCAGTATCCGCTGATTGGCACACCTCAGCTACACATAACGCTGTGTTGGATCAAGGCCTTGGCTGGGTGAAGGTGAACCGTAAAGCTCATTTCAACAATGGTTCAGCGCGGAAGAAGCGCAGGCGTTCTTATCAGGTAATTGCACGCGAGACACGAATGCGGTATACGCGCAAGCTGCTATGACATAAAGAACGCTGATTACATCACCGTTGCGGCCGACAGCGAACAAACGGTGCATGAAACGATAAACAACTTTAAACCTACCCAGGAATCTGCGAAATGCGAGAAAAGCAATGAAGAAGAGTTTAGCAAGGGCAGCAACGTGTGACATGCTTATGCTTTTACGGACGATTGGAAGCGAAAGGGCAAGCTCATTTGATAATACACTAGAAAAATCTGACCATTTGTGCGGCACAATTTCATGCTATCAATACAGTCAATATATTAAAGAAATTAATTTTCTAAATTAAATGGCTATGCCAGCTTTCGAGAGAAAATCAAACTGATGCGAGGCTTCACTGACGTCGATCGAACTCGCATTTCATCGCCGATACGAATAAATCTCATTTTTACCCCAGTGCTGAATAGTCGCAAAGCCACGAAGATGCGAATGGTAAGATCATTTTGAAAGCTTTCGAGCTGATCATTGAATAATATTTCCTTTTCGACAGTCACAACTGATCTATGCTCTTTTGGACAAATGGTGATTGATACAAAATGTTGCTTCGCAAATCAATGTGCTGTTCTTCGGAAGTAAGACTTGTAGTTACTTTTGATTAATTTTATAGATAGTCATTTACGCTGAATACTGGGAAGCTATATCGAAGCGATAACTGTAGATCAGTCAATGTGTTCAATATTTCTGGAATAATCCTCATTTTCAACGGAGGTTCATCAACAGTATCAAAAAATTCGTTTGAAATTTTGTTTTTCCACACAAATTTTCCGTCAAATGATGTTCTTTTTGATGTTGCTGTAGTTATATTTTCGGGTAGCCCCAGTTATCTTGAGTTTAAACTCTCTATCGAATGAAATGCCTTCACCGCCAAGAATCAGACACTACATTCCTATTCGGCTTTCTACTTCGCCTGCTAGGTAGGCATCGCCAGCTCTTATATTGAAACAGAATTGATTGATTTAAACTCTTCAGTTTGTCAACCGAATCGGAAAGAAAATGAACTTTCAACGACCGAAGTTCGCCATGAATAGAGAATCAAAATGCGTTTGTTTTCTTGTACTTTATTTTTTCCTTACATAGACGGGCAACCATCAGTGCAAACACTGACATGATTCTTCCACTGCAACTTCAAATAGTTTTCATTCACTCGCTTAAATACATCCTTCTAGTGGTGGTTTTTAATTCTTTGCAAAATTAGCATTGTTTTACAAATTTTGCGTTTTTATGATCGAATGTACGCAAGAAGGTAAGCTTTTCCGAGATTATCAGCAGACTCATCCATGTGTGACAAAACAAGATGTGGAGTGCTTCCCTGTATTAGTGGGCGAGACACCGTAAAACGGTCACGTTGAACAGCTCGAGCCTATCTCCGTTTTGTCAAATACAACGGGATTCATGAAGAATTTCTACGTTTCGTGCCATTTACTTCCACCACTGCGGCGTGCGGAGTCAGCAATATGGCGAGCAGTGCCTACAGAGGTGCGCAGGAAAGAGTACGCACGCTGCATCCCTCAGCAATATATGCGCACCGCTGTAGCCATGAGGATAGTTTATCGTTCTCTGGCGCATCGCAACTACTTTCGATTCGACATGCAATGAGTGTTGTTGCAAGTGTTTGTGTTTTTATTTCGAGGTCTGCGCAGCTCTTATTCGAAAGTTCGTCCAAACCGAAAAACCTACATCTAGTCCAAGAAGTAAACTGATACTTTGCTGTAAGAAACTCGCCGGGAAGGACACGATGCTGTTATCACGTTTTGCTTCCGTCAGTTGAGCTCCTCCCCCTTAGCCAGTGGGTAACTAGAGGCTTGAGTCAGGGAGGAAAATTTAGCTGAAAGTGGCCCACCAGCCAACACTCAGAAAGAAATTTGAGAAAGATGAATCGGATGTGGATGGCTATACAAAAACCCTAAATCACCGGAAAACACTAAACCCTAAATCACCGGAAAACACTCGGAAAAACGCAAAAAAAACAACCTATTGCAAATCAAAAAACACTAAAACCGAAATAAAAGTCCGGGCTCGGTTTTTACATTTAGCTTATGAGAGAGGCGATTCGCCCCTCTGACCGCGTCAGTTACGCCACTGCTCTTAGCGCAATCCTGGTTGCGCCACTTGTTTTACAGTCGTGTGTGGCAAAGGTTTAAATGGTAAATTCTGCATTTTGCAGCGCAATTTGGTAGAAGTAGTCCACGTTTTAAATCCGGTATATCCCCGATATGGAGGCGGCCCGATTAACCTAATGACTTGCAATTAATTTCAGTCCTTCTCTCTATTTTAATCGATGCAAAGCGTCGTCTTCACTCACACCAAATTTATTAACTTCCTCTTCTACCTGCCTTCTGGTAAAAGAAAAAACTTCATTGCCCACTATGAAAGGAACGTGTCTTTACAGTCCGTGCCATCTTTTGTGACAAGAGCAATTTAACTGAAAGCCTATAAGACAACAATTTTTAGCACCTGACGTTTTCAAAACGTCAAGTTTCGGATCGAACAAATGGACATCAGGAACCAAGCAATGGCATTTGCACCAATGTCCGATGCTTCACCGGGATTCGGTAAAATTTTCTGCCAAGGAAAAGGAAAAAATGACTACAAAACACTATCGCACATTGCTCAAAAAATACTAGACAAGAAGCGACTTAAGGCGTAAGAAAGCGGGGTTAATATACTGCTGCAGTTGAGGTGTCGCAAAAGCTCACACATCTGGCGAATTCAAACCCATACACACTAGAGCTTGAAAAGCTAAAACGGTCTAGTTCCGATATTAAATACTGACGTGATGTTTTCTTAAGCGCTTGTCCGCTTTGGAATTTACGGAGACCCTTGCTGGGTCATCAATGGCGAGTGCTGATCCTACACGTGGGAACGAGTGCTTGATTCATAAAGCCATACCAATACGAGGTTTTTAATTTATAAGCTCTTAGCGAGCAGCAAGTCTGCCATGAAAAAACGATGAATTCTTAAATAGCGACAACGTTAGCAATAAGCTGATGTGGTCAACGCGAAAGGCATAAGCAGCCTGAATGAATGGCACGCCGACCCGCAAAGAAATGACGACGTGCGATTTTTCGTAATTAAAGTTGACAATAAATATGCGTATCTGTTTTAGGAACTGTTGACTCTTTTTTAGAAAATATTATTTAGAAACCATGGCATATTTACACTCCACCATGCGGAGTCACTTTACGAAGAAGTAGCACACAGACTTGGCTGCAAAAACATATTGGGACAATCAGTACAAACCTGTGCAGGGAATAAAGTTGCGGCACGACGTATGGATTCACCGTCAATTTTCTGTGATATTCATCAATATGATGTGGTCCTGGCGAGGATTGCTCAGAAGCAGGTTCTCTGGAACCGAAAATCCATTACAAGGATCGTAATTGACGGGGGAAGACCGAAGCAATGACAAACAACACACCCGCATAACACGCAACACATCAAATCCCGTCAAAGTAAAATGAAAGATCAGCTTTCACAAAAACAAAAATTTGCTTTTCACTAAAATTAGCTCTTGAGCGCAAATCTTCATTCTACAACAACCGAGTCGTGACAATCATAACTTTTCACCATTACACTTAACCACCTATGTAATGTTAAGGGAGGTTTGTAGTAGAGTTCACCACGATTTAAAACATAATGCCATCTCGTACAAGTCATACACCACTTCTTCACCGAGATCTGCGGATTGCATGCGATTCATACCGTGATCTTTGCCTTTACTTTGTAATTTTGTTTTATAAAAATTCTTAGTTTTGGTACAACTCCTGCCCCGTAAGTTTCACACGTGTGTAGTTCCTAAAATCTATCTACACGAAAATAAACTGTTTGTTCAGCGCGTGACGCCGCTTGAGCGACATCATCGTAAACCGAAACTTGCAAACGACGATGTGAACAACAAAATTACTGCAGCGTACAATCCAACGTTGTAACACTTGGTGCGTTATTCATCACACTCCGCGCATTTGTGGCCACCTCCCGCATACCCCGCATAGTGTTTCACGATGTGTCGCGTTTTTCAACATTTCGTTGCTTAGCAACATCTTGCACGAAACGTCAGCACCGAAAAGCATACTACGACCAGGTGCCAGGTCGACAGAAAACAATGCTCGTTAAAGGTCACGGACATCAAGTCGACAAAAAATATGCACTAAAACAGTGACGCAGGCTTGCAACAAATAACCACACTCGCAAAAGTGGCATCTCACGAACTCACCCAATAACGCACATGAAGCAAATGGTAACTGATGCCACGTGCTTACATTTACCTTGGTTTGCGAACCCTTGAGCCGGATCGACTGTGACTTCGAGAACTTGCTCCTCGCTTTTGTTTGCAACTTGTAGAAACCCTTCAAAAAGTCACATTACGAAATTGTCGCGCAAGAGCCTCGGCATATAGGTCGCACAAGCAACCAGCAACATACCTTTCACCGCTAGGTGCCCAGTCGCAGCTGTCGCATTTGTCACTCTGTAGAAAAAAAGAAAAAATAAAAAATAAATGCAAGTCAAGAGACAACGGGAATAGACTGCGGATTATGGACAAACATCACTCGCAATGATACGTAGTTGGTGTGGTACGGTGCAGTCGCGTATTAAAGCAACTGAATCTCCTGCTACTGCCCAATAGCAACTATATGTTGCTGTATAGGCATCTTGGACTTTTCTATGGCTAGAAAGCAATGAAATGCAAAATAAGATTTGAAAACGGTAATGGTTTTGTTTGCAACAATCGTAGAACTGGCCCAAGAAGAAATTTGGGCTACCACAACAACAGTTTTCTGCAAACCAGCAAATAATGCTGATGTCACACGCTGGGATGGCAAGCGGTTCTTTGCTGGATAAACGTCGTGAACACAAGTACCTGCGCAGAATAAGCACCTCTAGGCTCAGAAGAACTCCTAGATTTCTGGGTCGTCCTAGTTACTTTCCTGCCTCTCCGCCGAACTGGTGGCCGTGGTCCTGATAAAAGCATGATAACCAACTCACCTGCAAAAAAACGGAATAGACTGCTTCAACAACAGAAAGATCTTTTCCACAGTACGGAACTTCGTTTTGCGAAAAACACGTCAGGAAGGACGAACTATATCCACGAAACCTATTAACGTTAAGCTGCAATGTACCGTTGTCAACCTCTCGTGCCACGTCCACGGCCGACTTTCCTTCTCTGTTCAGAATCTTCTTGGCTTGCGCTGCGGCGTTGAGAAGAATCCGTGCAAGCGTCGTGTTTTGCGTCAGGACAGCAATGTGCAGCGGCGTGTTCCCGAACTGCAAAGACAAATCAACCGTGACGCGAAGCTGCTCTTGCCAGTAACATGCACTAGCATTTATCGCAAAAAATGTATTTACATCACACCAACAAGAACTGAGTGTGACACACATGTGAAACTGATCTGCTCATGAAAACTTTTCACTATCCAAATAAACTTTTTCAACATTTGCGTGAAACATAATTAGCCACGGGTTAATCCCTGTTACAGCATTTTCTTTTTTTACATTTCGTTCACAAAACACACAGACGTTACTGATCGTTGAGAAAAGCAATCATATTAATAGCGAAACACTGATATCTCTATCGCCAACAACATTATTAGGCAATTAAACAGAACTCGCTTGATTTTGGATGTCGACGTTGCACTTAGAGGCGATCAGCGCCTTCGTGCAAGCAACGTGACCAAAGCGAACAGCAAGATGCAGTGGAGTGTCCCCCTGGTTGTTGCTTTTCATCAGTTCGGGGGTCACAGACATCAATAAAGTAGCTGCGTTGACGTGTCCGTTCGCACAGGCCATGTGCAAAGGAAGGTCACCATTCTGAGTAAGGTAACAAGTTATGGCTGGCATGGTAGAAGAAAACAAGAATATTTGCATCGGCATCCTAACGAACAGACGGTTTCATCGCTTAAAGTAGAAGTTTAGTGACTAGAATTTAGTCGTAAGTGTGGGATGCCTTTTTATTGTTAGAAAAAAATTTCCCAGTTGTTTATTACCTGTGCCGGTCGAAATCCTTACAAAGCCTGCTAGTACATTCACTGTTAGCCAAGTTACTACAGTTGCAATGTTAGTAAACTTGGACAATTAAAACAGTACACAAAAACTACGACTTGCTATATTTTTAGATCGAAGAATGTGCTGGTGTTACAAAATAAATGACTTAATTTATTTCAATTTGCACAACTTTTACCAAGTTTCACTGTTCTTCTGCTTCATACGACCACGATTTTCACTTAAATGTCACGTTCAACGAAGTTTTTTCAATGAACATACAGGCAAATTTGGTCATGAATAACACCGAATGTTTCGAAGGTATGTGCAAAGTAACGTGTAAATGTAACAGCTCAGGTCACTGAGTTGAATGAAAATCTTCAAAGGCGTTTTGCATCAATTTTGCTCATATCATGTTCACAAAGTCATTGTTATGTATCAGGTTTCTGACCGGCATTGCGCCTAACTTAGCGCAAGTGAAATGATGGCAGAGCAATTACAAATACTATCACCAACTTGTCTCCTGGCACTAAAACATCTAAGAATCATTATCTAACTATCGCAGTCTCAACTTATCTAGCGACTGAGCCACGCTCTGGCGGCGCGCATAAATCTGAACTCGGAAAGGAGTGTTGAAACGATGAACACTAAGCATTTTTCCGTTTTAGTACAAAACGTACGTTAAGGTGTTAAACATCCTTCACATTTCACCAAAATCCTTCACATTTCAAAGCGCGGAGGCACAAAACAAAATCGGCCATAACATTGCAATACCTGGGCAGAAGGGCCCCTTTACAATTGCACTTCGTTCCAAACAAGTTATTGGCCGGTGTTGCAGTTTAGGAACGTTTTTATGTCGCAGAACGATGACAATACGGATCACTGACCTTGTTTAGGCAATCAGTACTTCCGTTGGCATTGACAAGAAGTTTCAAAATGCGGTGATGGCCACACCGAGCTGCCCCATGGAGTGCAGAATCACCATACTGCAACACAGCACGAACAAACCAGTTTCAAATGTTGTCTTGGATTTCAAAATACAAAAGGTGCAATATGATTAGCTTCGCTATTGAGAACAGTCCGCGATGAAAACAAGTATAACACATGGTGTTTTTTGTTGTTTCAATCATTGGCTGTTGTTGTTTCTCACACACTTCTCATACGACTTTCCTTCTGTTACAAATATTAAAAATACTGATACTTTTCGCAATTTTTTTACATTATTAAACATAAAATAGCGTCTTAAATTTATTAGGAGCAGGCACATTGCTAAAGTAATAAGCTATCTTAGATGACTCCCTCAAAGAATGGAAAATCACCAAAAATGCACGTAGTCTGAATAGCAAATGAAACACTGCTCATGCGGTTTCCTGTAGATCAGGACATTTCTTTTATCATCCGTAGTTTTATATAGCACAGCCCTTTCGATTTCATACCTCACTTTCCCACAAGAAGTCATATTACCGCGGCATGCCAAAAAGCAAGCGTAATATGATCATTAAAACAGATGCAGGGTACGATATCAAATCGGTGGCTCTGTGCCAACCTGGAAACTAATAAGGTATTTACTCGACACGTCGTCATTCATTTCAAACAGCACTTAAAATGTGACTACAGCAACTTTGCACCACAATTTTCTTAATTCGCAATCCAAAATTTCAAATGAATTTAGCCAAACAAAACTTTTACAACTCCACTTTGAAAAACATCAATTGAATCAGAATGCACAAAAATATTTGTTTTGATTAGGTTCGAACACAAGCTCCTCTTACTCTTAAGATGACATCAGACGCACCACTTTCTTTAAGTGTATCTGTTAACGATACTTTAGATCTTGGCACATGAATTTTACTTGGAACGACCTGGTTCTACAAAGACTTAACGTTAGCTTGCAACCATAAATGAGTAAAAGCTTTGTGCAAAATAGGGCGCAGGTAGTGGTTCAACATTTCGTTTTCTTTCAGAGCTGTAGGAAAACTAGCAAAGTGCAACATAATCTCGTTTCACCGGTTGTATATGTCGAACGTCTGTGAAATTGCGCTTATTAAGTACGATTGAGACATCACATAATAGGACAAAAAATTTGGAAGGATTTCACTTCTACAAAAAGTAGACTTCACCTAAGCGCTAACTTCACAATAGTCTTACTCAAGTGAACATCTTCAATAAATCAAATCTGTAGAGGCCTGTTTTCGTTTAGCAACGTTTCTAAAAGTCATACGTGCATTGGATACAACCTGATTATCGATACGCATAGGCTTATCTGAGTCGTATCTGGTGTTAAGACCAGCCAAATTGACAATATAATAGCCCACAGCGACAATGGCGAACGTTGGAACAGCGCTTTGCAGAAACAAATGCTGCTTCCTGTCGAAGAGCTCACTTGCCGCCTACGCTTACTTGTGTGCATACATTAGGTTCGAGTCACAAGATAATTTTCATTTTAGATCTTCAACTATTCTCGGAGCGTGTTATTACACCTACAACAGAGGTTGCAGTTCATAAACAAATTTAATCTGACACATGATATTAAATCTGCCCGTGCTCACGCCGCGACAGCAGCTTTAAGCAGGCACCGCATTTCTTCAAACTCGCAGGGTGCAGAGCACTGCACAACAGCACATCACTACCTGCATGCAAACCTTAAGCTCGCGCACTTTCCGTTCCTAGTTGTGATAACAGGGAATTCGGAAGGACAGTTGCCAAGGAAGCGCAAAAAATCTGTGAAAATCAACCGCATCAATGCAGCGTTTGTGCGTTTTCCCGGCAAGGAAGTATGTTTTGAAGGACAAAAGAAAAAATTCCAAGCAGCGGAGTCGTGCTTTTGAATTGTGCGGGGCGTCGGATAAAGCGAATAACATTGTTTTTGTTTTCACTTTATTTTTTGGAAACAATTGTGAAAAGGTCGTCAAATTTCCTATGATTGACATCCACTTTTGCATGAAAAATCCTTGTCAAAGCCGAAGTTAGAAAACGAGGCAGTCAGAACTTTTTCTTGGAAAACGACGCTCACTTTCAAAATGCCTTCCCATAATCCTATGTCTCCATCTATGGGCTGCATTTTTATAATTAAATCAATAGCCACAATTCGTAATTGTCAACATGCCCCGTTTGACAAAAAGTCAAACCTGTGTTTATTCTAATGAATAATGGAGCAATCCTTGTGTAGGGGTATTTTTGCATCATGTCAGTCGTTGAAAGATCAAGCTGTCGCCTGTCCGCCTGAAAATTTTACCCGCGGTGTTCCACTTCAAAACAGAAGTCTTTCTTATTTCAAAGTACACATCTTTCAACGACTGCTTTTTGAGATGACTTTAGAAGCAGCAGTCTGTCTACACACACACATGATTGTGTAGTGACTATACGAACAATGAAGTATGGAGGTACGATTCCAAACCACATCATACAGTCTCGGAGGTATCGTAGATTGTAAAAAAAGCGTTAACGGTAGAAAATTAACTTTGGAATGTGATTTCAAGCAAATCACAGTCGCATGTTAAAGAATTGCTGTTTGCGATGGTATGTATCTGGGAATGTTTAGCGAAAACTCAAGAGTGAAGCACTTTCAATTGTCTTTGGTACACAAATACACATGCAAATACCTTGTTTTGGCAATCCACTGCGCAAGCTTCATCTAGCAGCCTCTGAACAATGAAATCGTTTCCTGCAGCTACAGCCCGTTGCAAAGCTGTGTCACCATTCTAGAAAAATATCTGGATTAAACGAGGGGCTGAAGTAAATATTCAAGAATTCATAATAAAGGAAATATGACATTCCAATAAATAATGGACAATGGAATTGCGTCTGTTTAAGATTCCCCGTGTTTTTGTAACTGATTCCTTTGCATTTTGTTAAACTAGATAGGATCACAGCCATATTAATGCAATTTTTATTAAATACATCACCTACACCCATAAATGAAATCATCAAAAACAGAGGTCAGTTTCAAAGCTTACTAATGTTGCAGCAGCAGGTGATCAAGTGGGTTGCAACGTAAGACCTACATACACAAGTTAAAATAAAAATGGCTGATGATTAACCTGGGATCATCAAACCATCAATACCAAAAACTAAGAGCTGACGAGTTGTTTCAAAAGCACCTTGAATTGTTTTTTTCACTGAGACATTTCAGTCATTTGTTTTGTAACAGTATTAAAACTTGCAGTAACACTATTCACTAGCCTACCTTTTCAGACATTATGACAAGTTAACTCAATTTTTTTGGTCATTTCAAAAAAAGTTGGTCTATTACCAAAAAATTATACCCAGCTCTGAATACAGTGCAATTCACTATGAAGATGAAGGTTTGGCTGCTGTGCAGTCAACCTCTCTGCTGATATGAAATGCTCACAACTGATCAGCTCACACTATAGGTTCAAGTTTGCTTTGTTCAAAAGTGCAGAGTTCTTCAACCTGTGTAGGCTGGGTATGTTACACTTTGTCCTCTGATATGGTGGGCCACATATATAATTTACTGATGAATTGATATTTAGTAATGTGAAAAACTTTCTTTGTTCTTTGTTCTTTGTGAAAACTTTCAACGACTGCAAAAAAACAAGTAAATAGTGAAACATCATTGAAACTTATCTTTACTGGTAAAACCAATGGTTCAAGGCATGTTGCATACAAACAAACACAAAACATCAACAAATGAGCATTACTTCAATCAAGCCAATGCACTTGCTTTAATCAACTGGTGTTTTCATGGATCGGTCTTTGTACCCAACAACACAATATTCTACTTCAGTGTTTCCCAACCTTTTCTGGCTTGTGGCACCCTACGAAGGAGAATTATAATTTGCAGCACCCAGTGGTGAACCCATAGCAATTTGCTTTAAAGTTTGATGACATTTTGAAAATGTATGTTTTAATGATATATGCAACGACGCATTAGCTTGTGGCACCCCTGAGCATCGTAAATGGCACCATAGGGTGCTGTGGCACTCTGGTTGGGAAACATTGTCCTACTTTATCACCAAACCAGCCAAAACAGTTTAGTGAAATTTTAAATATGCTGAAACACAGTCTTCTAAAGAAGACTCAAGTCAGCTTTCCTAACAGCTACTTTGGAAAGTAAAATATATGTGATGTTTGGGTTCTACATCCAAACCATGGTTTTGCATGTATTCAAAACACATAGGATCTTGACACACTGTGCTAAAAGAAAGGAAAAATGAATTCTATCATCTGTAATTTCCTGTGCTGATGTTGCCGTGGGTAAATAAGTCTATCTGAGAGATGCAAGCATTGGATCAATGCTAATGACTGACATTGATAGCGCTTACAACAGGCCTGCACAACATACGGCCCGCAGGCCACATGCGGCCCGCGAGATCTTTTCTTGCGGCCCGCGAGAACTCAGTTGCAGAAAATATTGCAAAAGCCCGACTTCGGATAATTACTTGTCCTT
>JGI24158J21664_10002778_pt1 | contig 21538 bp, 10 predicted proteins | sample Ectturendosymbi3_FD_21664 | JGI IMG/M metagenome (IMG submission 21664)
TCGAATAGAAGGTCTGCGTCTACGGGCTTAACCTTTCATCTTTTGTGTCAATGTTCGTTCTAACGAGAGCATTGTTTGCTAACAATGAAATTTTATAAGCCGTTTTTACTGCATTTGAGCGCAAGGAGTATTTGGCAAAAATGAACTACTATCCAAACACACGGCGCGGGGCCCCCGGAGACGCGGGGCCACCAGAGGCGCGGGGCCCCCATAGTTGCGGGACCCAATGCAACTGCATCGGTTGCATCGGCTTAAGGCCGGCCCTGCCGGTAAACTAAATCTAGAAAAAAAACATGAACCACAACCGCCAACCGCCCCTTTGACTTTCGTCCTTCTGTCCGCAGGGCACCGGGAAAAATATGTAATAGTTGCCAATGTTTTTTAATATGCCCTCTTTGCAAAATTACCGATGACCTTCATATGCTCTTCTCCTGAAATGGATGCCCTTTTGGATATTTTTGTGAAGCATCTCGACTTGTGACAAAATTATGTTCAGCCGACTTTTATATGATCAAAATACACGCAAGTGAGTTCTCCAGATCTCCGAAAAAGGCAATGCTTCTAGAAACGAAGTATTGCTTTTCAAACGTGGTTGTGTGGGATCTGATAGGCTAGCATTGAAAAACTCTGCAGCAACGTTAATAATTTTTTACGTTTTTCATGAAAAAGTCTTGCTAGCAACAAGAAGGCTAAAATCGGACAGAAGCCTGTGTACTGAAGGTTCAAAGCAGAGAATTGTCGACTTACAAATGACCAGTTTTTGATAGCCTTGGTATTGCTATGGAACTTTACGTTACTATATTACTGTAAAAAAGTGCCAACACTGTTGGCTGAAATATAACCGATGACGCACTGTTTTATAGAGTTTTTGAAAGGTATTGATGCAAATGCATAACATCTGTTAGAAAGGTCGTCGAGTCAGTTCAAGGACAGCCTTTCACGGCCACGGCCTCGCCTTCCTCAAGGAGGAAAAATGAATAAAATGAAATCACATTGCGGCTAACAAACTGAAACTTATGATTGAAAACAGTGTCGGCAGAAACTCAAATGAGTACCTGCGATGCTTTAAATTCAAACAATAAAAATGCCATTAACCTTGTTTAACTTAGATGATAAAACCTGTATGTTAACCTCCGCCAGCAAAGAGCGATACTTTTTGTTTGATCACTTGTTTCGGCGGCGATCAAGTGACGTAAGGCATTCAAGAGCGCTCAAAGCAGTGGTCCAGAATGCGTGGATATGCAATGTGTTAGTGATCTGGCTTTAAACTTTAGCTGATCCAAATATGTGAAAACTTTAAATGATTGACAATATAGAGGTGAAAAGGCAACACTTCAACCCAAATTCTGAGAAGTATTTGCCATTGAATTGGTATCAAAAGGAACCTGCATTTCACCATTTCACTCACTCTCGAAGACCAATATCAAACAATTCATTTTTGACAATTACAAGATTTCATTGCAGCCGATCCTGAAATTTTCACTTAGCTACCTACAGTATGTACGATGCGAATGCCATTAAACAAAACGACAGATCTATACACGATCGTAACCAAAATTTTAATGTGAAGAAACTTTAATTGGATGAACCGAAAAAATCATCAAATTTTATTCAGAAAGCTCCATCCGTCTTTGCATTGACGTGATTTAACAAATAAAAACCACTGGAATGTCTTGAAACTCAATTCAGACTTCAGACTGTACTTCTGAGGTGGAAATGTCTTGATTTAGTCAGGTAGTTCCATTTTTATCATAATTAAGACACTGAGTGAAGACCGATGTACACTGAAGCTTAAAAACATGCTGCACTAAGCGTGAACATTTGCTTGTTACATTATGATGTAAAGTGGTTGCTGTGGGCTAGCTTGGGAGCCGTTTCATAGGTATAAGTGTCGAAAGTTCACCAAAATGCAAAAATGCAAAAAACAAGAGGCAATGGTTTGCTCACCCTTCTGAGCTGACCTCCTTCTCAATATAAAACAGCACTGAAACCGCAGAATAAACGTACACTCAAACGATGCATTCACAATCTTTGCAGTATGCCGCAATGCTCACAAAGAAAGAAAATGTTTAAACGTCCATTGAAACTTTTCGACTAAACGTGTTAAAATGATGGCATGGAACAACGAATATCGCTGTGCGAGAATTTCGGAGAAGAGGCGTGTGTTGCTTTGTGTTTAAAAACGATGTGTTTTTAAAAATGTGTCTAAACCAATGAAGAATACGCATTTAAACATTGGTATAATAAATCAGAAATCAATACGTTGAGGCTTTAGGCAGGAATTGTTATTTCTGTTGGGGCTCCACCTTCATTTTTCAGCTGTTCTTTTTGTTTTAATTTCCTGCTTCGCACACATATTGTTGGCTTTCGTCATACGTTTGCTTATGCAAACATTCCTGATGCTAACAGCAATGCCAATATATGACGTCTGAAAAGCAAGCAAGTAACAGCAAAACACTTTTTCGTGAGCAGCTTTAGTAATAAGCTCCACAAAATTTCTCATTCTAAGAACTGCTTGGTGCACTCCAAACAACTGTACATTTTTCCTGAAAACGCTCTTCCATCTTTCTTAGTCACAGCACAAACGGTTCATTAAGTTGACCTAATTTCCAATTTAATATTTTTGCTCTTGAGTAACATTTTTATTGCAACGTCTTCAATGCTCAGTAACATTTCATAAATGCGTTTATTTTTAGTTTCATGAAAGCGGATATCTTAAGTGTTTGCTGTGACTTCTACATGTTTTTCTTTTTCGCAGCAGTTTATAGACATTGCAGACACTGCACGCTATTTTCTTCTAATAGTTTGCACTAGCTGACAAACTGCAATCCTAGGATACGTGCTATGCCGTGCTGGCCTTTCAGAAAGAAAAAGACTGCTTATGCTCTTAAGGATGATGCGCGTTTGCCAGATGATGGACACGACGGTCCAGGAAAGGATGCGCCAAATGAAGAAGCCGAACCAAGAAATTCCAAAGAAAACTCTGAAGCAGCCGTAAGAGTAAGCGGTCTATGTTTTCCCAGTTTCAGTACATTCATCACATTTTCAAACACATGTCTAAGTAATATCAAATCAACCCTGTTCTCGAAAATCTTAAAACTGTACCATAAAATAATTCAACGTTTTCAATGGTGTTATGAGGCAATGATTTGAGATTTTTTGACAACAAATGAAAAACAAGTGTTTAAGTTGAATATTCCTTTATTTTCGAACAAATCTATCTCTATGTGTATTGTAAATCTGCCTTGTAAATGCCATCAGCGTGTTATATAAGGCACTCCTCAACAGTGACGAATCATTTTATCAATTTTCATGGCCAAATGATAAGAACACATAAACAAAAACTTTGTAAAATAAGATTTTTATTGCAAATTTTCATCAAAAGCCGAAACNGTTTTTGTAATAAATTTTCGTAAGTAAAAAAGTTAAGCATAGCTAAAGATCAAAAATGCAACTTTCACCAAAATTCGAAAAAAAACTGCAACACCAAAATTTTACTTTGCAACAGCTGCCAGTGGTCCCCACCATTAGCTCACTTTCTTTCCACCTGTATGGCCTGCACTTAGACAAGTTGCACGTTAATCGTTCTCCAGATTAGCACTCCGTTTATTTAGTCTTGGTGCAGTCCTATAAACCGCAGAACAAACCTCTGCTTTATTGATTTTTATGTAGAAGATTATAATCTTCTGCATACAATCTTCGATAATTATCAACCAATTAGGAGGTTACAACATGCTCAAGCTCTGTAACAGCCTTATCTTTGTCTTTCTGTTTTTTTGATAAATCTTGCGTTAGATGAAACTTCATTCACTGGTAAGGAGTTATCGTAAGATGCAAGCAAGAGATTCCTTGTTTATTAATTTTTTTCTTGTTTGTTTTTAAAATAATATCGTACTTTTTATGGAAATTTTTGTATTGGTGTATTTGGTGGCAGCAGAAACTTTTTGTGATATTTTGTATTTGGTGTTAAAAACGAAACAGGAAACTGCGCTATCCATCTACCGTATTGCTAACAGACACTTGTATAGCCACTATGAAAATACGGGAATTTGTATGCTTACATGTATGCAAACCAAAGCATTCGTCCCACAAATTAACAAATACCCATTTTATGCGTGACTATAAATTATGAAGAAGCATTTAATTCTCATAAAGTTTTGTTTGCGTAAAAGTTGATTCAAGCATTAATATATCTAACATGATCCTGCAGAATGCAGTGTACACGTTTCTCAAGATAATTTTTCAATGGCTCAACCACATGATAGTAGTTTTAAAATGCCTCCATTCAAAATCTTTAATAGACTTTGTTTTTGATAGGAAAATTTCGTTTTTTTATTCCGAAAAGATAGGTGAAGAGTTACCAATAAGTTTGAACCTTTTTCAAAACACGCTGTGGTTCTTAAAATATACATCTTTTGTTGACTATGGAAAAGTAACTTTTTACAGATGGAAAAATTCTGAAATGCCTTGATCAATTCTTGTCGTTTCAAACACCTAACAAAAATTACCTAAAATGAAAGTGAACTTTTAAAGTCTTCAGTTTGTCTTTGAGAAGATGCTGAAAAGTAACTACAAAAAGGATGAATATGCACAAGATAAAAAAATTGTTCTGTGCTATTATGTGAAACTCAGAACTAAATTCATTGCCTTTGAAATTGCTTAACCATCACGTTATTTACAAATATAGGTAAAATGCTAAATACAGCGGGTTGATTACCTTGTAAAAAAAAGTAAAATTCTTTTGACTGAAAATTTCTGCTATAAATTTGGTATTTTTAACTTTGTACAATTTGGACTTAGATTGTGTTAATTACACAAGGTTATACTTAATTCAAAAACCAGGATGAGTTTTCAGTATGATAGCTGTACTTTCCCTACTGTTTTAAAAAACTACAGAACACTGTCAATGATGGTCATTTCTTCCTTTGGCCACTTTTTTTTCAATTCCAAGGCGGGACTTCTTATTCCTCTTTGCACTGATGTTTACTTTCAGTGAACCTAAGATTTTTCTACTTGACTTTTTTTCAGAAAGCTGAAGAAGAATGTGGAAAACTTAAAGCGCAGCTGGAGTCGAGTCACAAGGATCTTGAGGTGAAAAGATTTGTCTAAATTTTTAAAAAAATCGCTTGGTTTTTTTAAACTGTTACTTGCTGGAGATATGCGATTTGTGTTATAACAGGCCAGTGTCGAAACGCTTGAATTGCTTACGATCGAAACACGTTTATTAAACAGTGTGGGGTTACTTCAGCAGTTGTTTGAATGAAAGGTTCTTGGTTTCATTTCTCGATCTTTTGCTCTCGAGTAAAGAATTTACTCGACGTGACTCTGCGGCCATGTACGTCAAATGATAACAGGCAATGTAAAGAAAGGCGTATTGAATGTCGTTTTTTCACAAGCTTATGAAAAAGTTCTCCAAGTTGTGTAGTATATTACGAAAACTACTGTGAGCTGTGGTAACAGACTTTAAGTTACACCGCTATATATTTCAAATTATGTTCTGCTTGACCTCCAACGTTTTCGAAACTGGATAACGAAACTGGTTGGACAATAGCTTCTTTCCAGGGACGCCGGAACAGCGGTAGGGCAGGGGTGGCAGCACAAGAGTTGAGGGCAATGCAAACTTATAAAACACATAAAAATTACCACTTATGCTTGTTTCTGTTTCGCAACAATGTTTACCTCAAAAATAATACCAGACATTATACAAAACCATTCTGAAGCTTCTGGGTGCGCGAATAGCTGCAATAAATTTGTTTCAATTCTATATTGATAAACCATGAAATTACCCATAATACTTTTGTAAAAAGGGCACCTCCGCCACCACTCCTCCCCTTAGGAAAGATCAGGGGGAGCAATGCCCCCGTCATGCATCCTCTCTCCGGCGCCTCTGCTTCTTTCATTATCTAAAGAATCACAAAAAGGAACTGTAACAAATTATCTGAAAAACAACGGGCTTTGTAAAACGAAGACATGTTACATCAGCTCTTTAGGTTTGACAAACCCATGGCAATGGAGATCTGGAACCACGTTAATGTTAAAAATCGATTTTGATGTCATTAGTACGACAAACCGCTTTAATTTACGTCAACGTGTTTTGCACCTTTTTTTGCTACTGCTGTGCCAGGGACTGGAACTGGACCAAATACCTTAACTTGATCTCCAACTAAATTCTGGACCGCGCTCTTCGCTGACCACTATTTAACTTCATCAAACGTCATGCGGTTATTCTCCAAATACAAAAACTGAACAAAACTTGGTTAACCTGCTTGTGGGCCAAACGTCGAACCATTAAAAGGCACAGCGAGAGAGAAAAATCTGACAATGTATTGCAAAAAATTGTATTTACGAGCAGGCCCATAACCAGCTTGGGAAACCAGGAGGGGCGAAGAGTTTGCCGAGATGGGCCCAAATATTTCGAACTATGTCCAATATTTTAAAAATATGTCCAACACATTTTTCCATGGGGGGGAAATTTTTTCTAGGGGGCTTTGCCCCCTGCGCCCCCACTGGTTACGGGCCTGTTTACGAGCGTTTAGTTACGCGCGGGCAATCGATCATTTACGCATTTGACAGTTTACTCATTTCAACCATGCTGCGTATAACCTCGTTGTTCTGTTTGCGGTGCAGCAAAAGCATCCCTGTCACGGAGATTTCCTAACAGTAGCATTCTCGTTGAAATCAGAAACGCATGAAGGGCGACTAAAACAACAACATTTTCTCACTGTAGTAGTGGTCACTGTGAAAATGCTGTACCTGTTTTCATCACGACAGTGCGTCAGAGATAACATCGAGCTTGACCGGGACGATTGATGCCAAACTTTTTACAGTACCTTAGGAGTCATCGAATACACTGTAGCGATTGTGCTCCAAAATAGCATAGGTACTGTATCAGTGAAGCAGTGGCTCACATGGGCGTCGGGAAAGTTTTTTTCCCGGGGGGATGACATTAGTTGATTTTTCCAGGTGGTAGCTAAAAGCACATTTTTCCAGGGGGAAAACAGTGGTGCGGAAAAATATTTTTTGTTAATTTCGAGTTAGCAGAAAAAAAACAAAAACAAGTCACCAGGAAAGTATCAGATTTCAAAATGAAAAGGTAGGCCAAGGCTCCCCTTAACTCCCCTTCCGATGGTCATGGTGGCGTATCTAGGTATGACAGGCATGACTCGTGCAATGGGCGCGACTTTTACTGGGGCGCAAAAATTGCTTGGCAAAAATTTAAATTTGTGACTTGCAATTCCTTTAACCTCTGTTTGCGCCCCATACAACCATTCATTGCAAAGCTGCATCAGCAGAGCACCCTTATCTAATACATTAAGACGGGCGTGTTGCGCCAGCACCACCAAGCATCATGACAAAACTGCGGTACTGTGACACAACACGAAGGTTATACATTGTGACAAAATAAGAATGCTCGCTTGCCAGATCTATCTCGTCCTCAACTCCTCAAGCTCTAAGAAAGGCTAATCGGTCCGTGCTGCTGCATTTCAGGCAGGATGATGTTAGTTAGAATCTGGTTGACGTCCGTGGCTGTGAGAATCTGACTCCCACAGATTTACAAATGTTTGAACTTCTACGGCCCACTTCGACTTCACGAAACTTCTGCGATGGCCACTAGAAGTCACATATCCCGTTTAACAATATTACCAGCATCGTCGTTGTGTTTGTTTTCAGTTCTGGTATTGTCAAGCATGACGAGCAAAAAGTCTTGCTTTTTCAGCTGTGCCATGAAAGGTGCCAAAGAATGAAGTAGAGAGTTGTTAAGAACGAAAAGAGGTATATAGGCTTCAAAGATTTGCTCTAAAATAAAATGGTATATGTCGTCAAAGTCGATTTGAATCGCAAGGAAGTGCAGATCAACAAGTCACTATCTCGCGTTGTCAAATGACAAAAACTGTCCTACATACGTAGGGAATTGACAGGGTTTTGTTTTTACTGGCACAATGCACAGAGGAAATTTCAGCCCCTAAGACATTTTGGTTGATTGTGTGATTTGTGACAGCTGTCGCCAAGGCGATACCGAGGTTAGATGGTCCCCTAGTCAAGAAACAAGTCTGGCGCTCCCATGTTCGAACCTAATTTCTTTCGGGAAAATGTATTTCACTGAAGAAAGTACTTGCGAGATTGTTGGGACTTTTGGCGAGCCCAATGATTTTGCTCCGGGGCATTGTTCCCCACTTGCCTCGGCCTCGTTACGTCCCTGGGTGTCACAGTTTGCTTGTTTATACAACCAATTTGATATTTCGTAAACACAACTTAACTGTAAATTAGTGATTTACTATATCTCAACGCTGGCAAAAAGCTGCAACGACAAATATCTTCTGCACAGAGTTGAAACTACAGAAAAAAAGAGTCAAAACAGACAAAAGGTATCGATCCTTTCAGGAAAATGATTATATTGTTTGCAGGAACTTCGGTCACAAATGAAAGACAAAGATAAAGAGATCAACCGCTTGAAAGAACTTCTGCGCGCCATTCAACCCCATCCAACTAACGACAGTGCAATGGTTTGTAGCATTTTGGCAAGGTAGTAAAGAGTTGAGAATGAATCCAAAATACCTGTCAACCTTTTTCTACCAGTGATTATGCCAACCGTTATGATCTGTCTAAAATTAGACCATTTCAAAAGTGGAGGGTGGAAAGGTGCGGTGTACAGAAGGGGTATGCATAGGCGAAATCTTGGACATTTATCGTGTACATAATTGTTGGATTGTAGCATACTACTTAAAAAACATCAGCTCATAGATAAAAACTTGCTTCAGTTTTGATGCAATATAAAGAAAATCAGGACGTTCTTTTACTAAGACCCAGTGATGAATGTCGCCCTTTTTAATATATCGCAGTCCTGTTATCGTTGTTTGAACCTTGATGATCTTTGATCATTGTGAAGAGTTCTGTTTGCTTAAATATTTAACATTTAACCAGGGTTTTTTAAGGTGTTTTAGACTTGAAAATCGGGTCCCTAGAATCAGAGAAAATTATCATCGGGTCCCTGGAATCAGAGAAAATCGGGTCCCCAAAGATCCATATCGGGTACCTAACATTTTCCTTAAAAAAAACTGCATTTGACTGTAAAAAGAATGTGTTAAATTTGACCCAAGTGACAAAGACAACAACTAATTTCGTTTCTCATTTGAGCATTGTTCCAATGTTGACCATATTTCACTGCATTTCATCTACGGATGCTGAACAAAGCGTTATATCGTCTGCACAAGCCTGATGAAAAAATCAACGAAAATTATGTAAATATGTTGTATAAAATCGCATATATGACGCAATATAACACTGTTTGATTGAAAAGGATGCAGGGTGTATTTTTGTCTTAAGCAATTTTGAACTAAATTGGCAATTTTAAACTGAGTTATATACAGTCATATCGCATGTGCAGTATGGCACAATATAACACAATTTGATTGAAAATGTATGTAGGGTGTATTTTCGTCTTTGAGCAATTTTAAACTGAATTGTACAACCAGTCAGTCGAAGACTTGACGAAAAATAATGGTTAGATAGAAATTTTTGGAATTACGCAAAACTGTGCGTTTGAAAAAACAATTCGAATCTTTGACAGTGTAAAAACATTTTTTTCAGCAATCAGTGAGAGTCAGATCTTTTGCTACTACATTACGTAACTATTAAGCGCTATGTAAATGGCTGACATTCATCTAACCTACAACCTCTCGGGCGTTGGGATAAACAAGGACTCTTGACCAATCTGTGGTGCTGTGTTTTTGTTCAGAAACACGCGCTTGCAAACGCACATTTTCATGCATCGCAAATTGATTTGTTTATCACACTTTGGCAGCTTCTAATTAAAAAACACGAATCGTATTTTCTAACGAAGAAAACGTGAACGCTTAAATCACATATGAATTGCTGAATTTGTCCCTATAAGAATAGCATATAACGCTTGAGTGCGCTTCCGTGGGAGCCCAGCTCATAACGGCGTAAGAATGCATACAACACGAGCGTGTGGTAAAGAGAAAGAATCGTGATACTTTCACTGCTGTCTTATGGCCAGTCTATTGCACCGACTGGGTTTAAGTAACATCTACATTTGTTTACGTGAACAGCTCAAGCCGAGAAAGCGTCGATCGAACGTTCGCGGTGCTGCGAAAACTCCAAGCGGAAAGGCAAAGAAGTACAATAAGACTCCAGCTCAGAAAGCGTTTCTCAAAAAGGTAAATTACTCTTCTGACGATTCAGTGTCGTTTTACAGCTTCAAACATTTCATTTACACGACAACCCACACCAGGTTTTCAGTTGTGCAATAGGTTAAGCGCATCTGCATACGGTTGGAACATTGCTATTGCCAGCACAGGTCGCTGGGGTTGTTTTGATGCGAATTGTTTTGATGTCGCTGGGGTTGTTTTGATGTGAATTGTTTTGATGTCGCTGGGGTTGTTTTGATGTGAATTGTTTTGATGTCGCTGGGGTTGTTTTGAACCCTGAAGTAAAAGTCCTTTAAAGTTATATATGGTATATTCATGCATTTTTTTACTCAAATCACGAAATAACACAAATGCAACATGAAGAAAAAAGAGTAACATCAAAGGGCAGTAATTAACAGGCCCGTAACCAGGGGGGGGCGAAGCACCCCTTGCAAAATTTTTCACTCCCCTGTAAAAATGTGTTTGGCATATCTTTAAAACTATTGGACATGGCTTAAAAAATTTAAGCCCCTCTCAGAAAACTCTTCGCCCCACCTGGTGTCCCAAGCTGGTTACGGGCCTGGTAATTAATTGCATGCTGATGAGAACATTAAAACATTAAAAAACCACAGATTCAGCAAAGTGATGTGATGTAATATCAGGGTCGCAACCAAATGATATTTTCGGGGGGAAAAATTATTGTAACAATTCTTGTTGTGGGGGGCGAAATGATTGTAACTTGCTGTTGTACCTAACGACTAAACATGTTTTTGAAAATTTTGGGGGATGGCAATTAGCCGGTGGTTGCAGGCCTGTATAACATCGTTGAATCATAAAGAATTTGGGAAAGACCTTATGGGTCAACTGCTCAGCCAGCCCTGTTGCTAGCACAGATCAACTTTCATTTGGAGATGCTTCACATGTAATAAAAGAAAAGTAACAAAATGCATCGAACCAACGTCAGGTAAAATAAGTGAACAAAACAACAACAACAAAAAACCAAGGGGGAAAAACATGCCTATGTACCTTCTAAGAACGTGGACTTGCTTCCATCCAGATTGAATTTGACAGCTTTATTTCTTACAATTTTTTGCTGTTAAACTTGATGAAAAGGCGTATCCAGATTGACGAAAGTTTGACATAGGGTATTGAGACGTTAAAAATCCTGTTCAGGTGTAATTGAAAACCTAACACCATAATTGCCCTGCTTGGGCAAATATTGTTCCGACCATAACCAAGGCTTATACGCAAACGTTTTAGGTCCACAGGCGCGTTTTTCTTCAACTCAGAAACTATTTTCAAACTTTTATTTTGAAAACAAAATTTTATTATTTCAAAACCAAACACACCTCCCTCCCGAAAAACGCGACTGTTACTTGTCGAAACGACACGAAAAATACGCGAAAATATCCGAAATTTCACAATAGCATTTATTGGCTGTCTGTACGAGACCCACGTTGTGATGTGTTCGAACCTGGTGGAAGTACATGCAAAAAAAGTAGATTGGACGTAAGGTCTATTCGCCCGAAGTGGTCAAATTTTATGACAATAGCTGGCAATCTGCGGCGCAGTATCGACAACAAAACGATGAAAACAAAGTGATTTCACGGTTTTCACCCACGTAGAAGCGGCAATGCTTGTCCCGAATTTGCGCACGCTCTACCAGGTAACAACAGGGTTTGAGATTGTGTTTGCATATAAAATGTATTCGCCTAAACTGGGCAAATTCTTTCACAACAATACCTGGTACTGTGAGGCACAGTATCGATCACAAAAGAGTAAAAACAAAGTGATTCCACACATGTAGCGGAGCGGCGATAAGGCTTGTTCTGAGTTAATGCACGTTTTATTAGGTCATTAGCACGGTTTGTTTCAATAGAATAATGTGCTATTAACTTTACGTCTCACAAGCGAAACTGGGCAAAGTAAATACGCACAACGCTTGCAGACAAAATTCTTTCATACAATAGCTTTGAAATTTGCAACATTGGAATGTGCTACAGGCATGTGCACCATCACTCTGCAAAAGCCTTGCAAGCGGTACATCTTCTTCGAACACCACTGCCAGAGGCAGGTCATCAGAATCAGTAATGTTGGATTGGTCACAGCAAGACTTTTCACTTCATTTTCAAGAATGAAAACTACAGGCTGTGCATTTAAAAACCTTTGGAAAAGGCAGCAAAAATGCAATGCTCTGACGCTTTTCAAAATTCCGAGGTGTTCACGGAAAACAACTTAACGCATTTCCTGTACAAACAACTTAACGCATTTTGCCATGCAAACTCAGGTCGACTTCTTCCAAAGGGAAATTACTGAACAGCAAGGTTGCTTCCTCTTGGCAGGTCCGCGAACTAATTTCCGAAGTTTAACATGAGTCACACAGGCAGGGCCTACAGGAGGGAGGTACAAGAGATACATCGTACCCTGGCCCAGTGGTACTGGGGTCCAGGAGTATAAAACTACACACGCTAAGTGTTTCTAAGCCCAAAATTACCAGTTCAAGTCAGTTGTCAGTATACCAATTAATCTCTTATTACTAAATCTTAGCATGTTAGCTGTTTGACCTATATTCTGATTCCTATAAAAACAAGCTATACAAGTTTCGACCGGGGGCCCAGTATCGGTCTTAGTACCCCCTGGTAAAAATTTCTCTTAGGAGCCCTGCACACAGGCAGAATCTGCTTCTCACATTGTTTTCATTCATTTGTTTTCTGCCCAAACCAATACGCTTGGTACCACATCAACATGTCAAAACTTCTTTGCCCAAGAGGGGCAAAACTGGCTTTCACACAGCTTCGTGTTTGAAAACTTCAGGTGTATTTTGCCCAAACTGAGCAATTGCCACTTGTTTATACAAAGCTTATGCAGATTTTGGGAGGACTGCTTGATAGACAGCATCTAAAAACTCAGCTACTAGACGAACCAGCTTTAAACGGTTATATGTGTATCCCACCTTACATGACTGATACGCTTGCCAGTAATGGGTAGAATCACCTGAGCAGGACCACCGTGCTAGAGGAAACAGAAACAAATCAGTAACTTCACAAAATGAAAGCATTTGCTTTTAGTTGCTGCTGGTCGGATAAAAACGATACGACCGCACTACTGTCAATATTGGTACCCAACCTTTTTAGGATCTCGTACCACTTGGGCACCCCGTATTTTCAATGGGTACCACATCTTCCAGAACAACATATTTGATCTTAGTTTATTCAGAAGAATAATATACATTAAAATAACAATAAAAGACCACAAGTAAATTTAATGAGATTTTTGTTTTTGTTTAGCTTCCATCAATTGGTCGATGCGTGGCGTAAATTTGCTAACAACGCACTGAAAGCCATAATGTTACGAAACAATAAGAATAGCAGGCCAGAGGAAAATTTATTTATTTAGAAACAAAGCCCCATACGTAAACTAGAAAGCTGTGAATCCAGGCCTTTGTGAAAAAAAGGAAGTTACTTCGCGCACCACCTGGAAGATCTTCGCTTACCACAGGTTGGGGACCCCTGGTAGGCTGGTATATATGGACATGTCATTCAGAAACCACTACACGTACGTTGATGTTTACATTTTGGACCTGATGTCGTAGAAAACACGAAGATGCAATTCGGAGGCCTGACTTGATGCAATTCGGAGGCCTGAGGAACAGAGAGCATTCGTTACTTTTTCGTGGCACACGTGCCACTCGTTATTTCGGAGTGCAACCACTTTGCTCATTAAGGGCATTCAAAACGGTCACTCTTGCTTCGATAAAATGTTTTAAATGAAACTTTAAAAGTTACAAACAGAAAACCACTCCGTGAAGTAGTGTGTTGATTGGCGATGGGAAAATTTCTTTCTCGTTGACACAGAGTGAAAAGGATTTTGCATGAGTTTCTTTGCAACCTGTTAACCTTCATGTCGAACATTTCAGCCGACTACCCTTTTGAACAGTAAAACTTCAGTAAGTCTTGGCCTTGCGGTCAGGAAATTCACGTCTTTTAGTTCATCTGTACAAGTTAGTTAGTTTTCTTGGGGTGAAAGTTATTTCAGCTATGCAGGCGATTTGTCAGTGCTGTGTAACAGCTTTGCTCGCTTGCCGAAGATATGTAACAAACGAATTGAACAAACAAGCAAGGGTGTACCAAGCGTTCCAAACACACCTTCTAGCATGGTCCCGCACCCAAAAAGGATTTGTCTGAAATGTTCGAAATTTCGTAAAAATTTTGATTATTTTTTGAAGTTTTCTCATTTGCGCATTTTAAGCAGTGTTACAACAGCTGTGTGTAAAGTTTCTTAAAAAGTGGGCAATAGTGTCTCAATGGCTTTTGCAGCAGTCACGTAAGCGTGTCAGCTACACAAGCCACGCAAAAAAGGAGAGAAGACAGACTCATCCCCATGCAGTCACTAACTATGAAACACCCACTGGCGTAGACCTCAGAGATGAGCGGACTGTCTAATTTTGCAATCCAGATCCAATCCTTAATTTTTAAAACTTAGTCCAAGTCCAACCATAGTCCGAAGCGTTTAATAAATTTAAAATCCAAGTACAAATAAAGCCCAAAAGATTAACAATATACAGCTTTTTAATGACAAAATACACAATTCTTTTCCATTACCTCATTCCAAATTCGGTCCTGATCCTAAATTTATGAAGCATTTTACAGTCCGGATCCAATGAATAACAAAATTCATTATAGTCCCGATCCAGTCCAATCCAAGTCCAGTCCAATGCTTATCTCCCGGTAGACGTCAGCCGGGCGTACCTTTGGCCGGATTGGGCAGCGCGGAGAAAGATCTAATTTCCCTCTTTCGAACGAGACCTATTGAAGTAGGCTACAGCTTCACCCTCCTGTGTTTTTTTCAGTCATTTTTATGGGTTTGATAAAGCTTTTTTCAACTGGACATTGGACAAAAGTAGCAAAAATTTATCAACCGTTATCTTTCAATTTTTTTAAGTTCCTGCGGCTATATCGCCAAAAGACCCAATTTAAAACCCTTTAACGCCCACGCCGACCACTATTGGCCTGCGAAGTTATGATCGGCCATAACGTGAGAACAGATGGAGCTAGAGAGTCAATGAAGGAATCATCGGATCCGGGTGACAGTACCGCATCTTTTGAGGTAGGTTACGCGCACCGATGACGTCACTGTGACTTAGGTTTAGATGAAAACCCGGTTTTCGCGTAGGCTAGAAAAACCAGTTGCGTCCATTCAAAAAGTCATAGAGCTCAAACCAAACACGTTGAAAACAAACGTTCTTCACAAAAAATGTCGGTAAGGACCTTACCTTTGTGATGATGAAAAAAACAGTTGAAATTTGTTTTGGTGGGGGTTCCAACGGGGCAAAAACCAAGAATTTCGGTTTTGTTTTACGGTTCAAGCCACTTTTTTGCCAGTCAACATCCACGAACCCTACCAAAGTTGCAGAACAGGTGTATTTGGCTGTCTTACAACATCCCACCAAATTAATGACAGGAAAATTTTATTCTTGAAAAAAATCAAAATATCCACTAGGTCACTAAGCAAATTTTTTGTTTTATTTTAGGCCACAACTCCCCGACCCCTAAGGTTAGCAGGCTAATCAAGGTCTCCAAACTTCAGAATTGCTTTTAGACTTAGATCATTTTGAAAGAAAAACCAAGTGATTACTCCCTCAGGACCCCAGAACCTCATATGGAAGTTAATCGACCCAACCCACACTTCTTCACCCCTAATTTTCCCCAAAAAACAGTCCGGACTTCCTTTTTTGGGATTGTTGTATTATTGGGTTCTTCAGACGTCGGCGAAGCGCGAAAACCGGATCTAAAAAGCTAATCGGGAAACGGAGAACGAGTTTTTTGAATTTCTCTGAAAATTGCCAAAAATCACTACGGAAAATACAAAAATATAGAGTTTTCTGAAACATTTCAAATGTAAAGTATATTTTTGTCAAGTTCATTGGATTCCTTGTTGTCGCCCGCATCCAGGGATGTTTTCACTGCCTCTCTAGCCCAATCCGTTCAGGAGTTATGGCTGATCATAACTTCGCCGGCTACTGTAGTGGCCGGCGCAGGCCTTAAAGGGATCGTCATGTTGGATCGGTGCAAGCGATGTCACGTTTCGCTGGCCAACTGACTGGATACATAAAAGGTTTACATGCTGTAAGGCACCAGCGAAACAAAACCTTGACTTCAGCTTATAGCAACTCTGAGCACGTTATACAAAAATACTCTAAACAAAACTACTGTACAACCTAAAATATGGCCACTGCGCCCCGTTTTTGTTCATCAGGCTATTCTCGATAACGATTTCTTGGGCAACTTGAACCTCAACGATCGACAAATCAACGAGCTCATTGACTACGCGCGAAACAATCCGCCGATATCAGCGGGAAGTGTGATAATTGCAGAAGGCACCAACGGAGAAGAACTCTTCATTTTAGAAAGTGGAGAACTGGAAGTTTCGCAGGTAACCACTCAAACGTAACATGCTAGACTTCTAGAGATTTCACTTCTGATCAGTTCAACTAAAAAGCATATGTAGTATGTTTATGCTGTTTGGTGTTAGTTTTATGCAGTTGAGGTTACCAATCTTTTACTATGCTTCCCTTTGGAGCTACGTTATTTTACGAAGATGTTGACTTGACCTCAGACTCGGCTTGCCAGATCACTTGAAATTTTTTCAAGGATATTTTGTCGTTTTGTGATTATTGAAAACATTTTCCATGCCTACTTTGAATACTTTTAGAGGCTGTAGCACATCTTTTTCAAACAAACATTGCTGAAGAACAATATGTAATCAAGCACATTTATTAAGAACGCAAAGTAATTAAGACATGTACATTGTACGTGTAATAATTGACCCGAAAAAGGACGACTCAAAAAAACAGAACCCACAAATCTTTGAACAAAATTTTTAATTTTAATTGTTCCTCTCTTCTTTTTCTGGTTCTAGTAGTAGACTTAGTGCATGAAATATTGCAACAATAGTTTTTCCCACCATGTCTTGGTCAACCAAAAAGTAGGCATTTTGTGTGGAGGCCTATTTCCCTAACAATTCATACAAAGTAGTGCAAGCAAGTTTTCGAAAAAAGCTTCAGTGTTGTTATATTCCATCAAAAAGCAGAATTTTTTACTAGATTCAGAAGTTTAGAGAGTATGGGTCTGTGCAAAATCTTAATTCAAAGGAGTGAAACTTTGGGAATGATTGTACACAGACTGAAATTTAAAACCTACAAAGTGCTTGAAGTTTACTGGATCTTTGCAGGATTTAATAAAATTTTTATGGGTTCTGTTTTTTTTTGGTCACCCTGTACAAGTACATAGGCAACACAAGAGTAATCTAATATGCGCAGGCCTATGCTGTGTTCTGCTGAAACATTGTAGCCTGTATGGAGGCAAATGGACTATCTTGTTTATTGGCAGTTAAATTACAATGTATAATCTCGATTCTTGAATGTTCAATGTAATCAATAGTTCAATAATGAACAACTTCACAAGTGTTCAAAAACTTTCAAAGACACCGGAAAATACTCAGACTTTTGGTCATAGAAGGAAGATGTATTGTGACGGCGTAGAGAATCGTTTCTGAGTTGTTTACTTTATGACACTGCCAAGATTTAATGAAATAGATCGATAATGCCAAGATTGAAATAGCAACTTTCAGGAAAAGAATCCAGGAAAGGAAAAAAATATTTTTTCTCCACGAAAATAGTAAGTCAGCGATGGATTCAAAGGGAGTTGGAAAAGGAGGCAAAAATATACTCAAATTTTTAGATATTTTTACTTTGTTTGAGATACAGTACAAGTGTAATCAACGCTTCAGAAGCCTAAAAAGTTTAGCAATCAGGATTGCTTACTCAGTCTCCAAATGGGCCATTTCTTTCTATCTTTCCAATTTTATGGACAGCCGATGGGCGACCCGTCTCAGTTTATGAGGGTTTATTACGTTTGCTATTAGGCACAGCACAAAGAATGCCCTAATACGTGGCCAGCACTAATATCATCAAAACGTCGATAAGTAATCTGCTGTATTTGATGACCGCTCAGTATCACCGTGCAATGCTCCAATTGCAAACGCAGTGAACGCAACATCAGTGCTTTGACACAACATAACATTGTTAATCAACTGCACCCTGTGGTGATAAATTTAATGTGCGCATACCAAGTTGGAGCAAAATGATAGCAACATTAGAAAACAAGCCAAAAGAATCTCGAATTTCTAAGATTAATGTAATTGGCAACAATTCAAAAGTCAATTCACGCAAAAGTCCAGTTTGCAGGATTGTGCAATTCCCTTACAGATGAGGTTGTGTTTTACGAGCGCGCAAACACTGTAGGAATTTGAACTTTTTTTAGGCAAACCTTTTGAAGCAAAGTTTTCTACGGCTGTTGCTAGCTTACGTTTTCATCATCACACGTTTCTGTGTATATAGCACACCGTAAGGATGCTTTTTATAAACGCTTCTTTCTTCCAAACGTATTACGAATAAAACTTTACTTCTAATAACAAAACGTGCATTCACTGTTCTCTTCGAAATTCAAACAGACCTGTTTGTTGTTGTGGATCATGTGCTTGACTTTGTATTGCATAAAAAGGTGAAAAAAACAGAAATCATTTCAAATTATCGCGGTTTTGGTTAAATATAGTATTCTTCAGTTATGCTGCAATTTAACTGACTTTCTTTCGACATATTAAATGTTTGCGGGTTGGAGAAAAGTGAACAAATGTTGTTCAGCTTTTTCAAAGTAAAAAAGCTAATTTGATGGCTAAGTTTAGAGAAGCTCGTACTGTTTTAATAAAACGCCTTAATAACATCTTACGTTTCTGAGATTTGAACATATTTTGATGCAACGTACATTACAATGTCTTCGTTAGGCGGCGGTCTTAAAAATGATATACTCCTACGGCATACAATCAATTGCAAATGCAACACAGACGAGTGAAGATTCCAGGTATTCTGCAGTAAACACCTAACTTTGCTTTTACGAAATTCTACACTTGCAGATATTGTATAGCTTACTTCCTTCATTGCTTCAATTGCAGATGTACCACATGAACTGATACAACACAAACGTATTATGTGAACATTGTAGGTCAAAAGCTTATTCAAGTCACACCGCACCAAAAATAAGCTTTAGGAGGATCTAAATGTAGCAGTGTTCTACTCAGCTGTACGGTGTATTTTACTTCTGAGGAACAAAAGGCTCCTTTTCTTGACAGCAATGTTTTTGAAGATTTTGAGTCTCAAAATCGAAGGTCTGAAGTAGTAACCAACCCGAATCTGGATTACGAAAGAGAGAGATTGAAGTCTCTTTTGAGCAGTTTCTTTGGAATGTTTTGCAGAATTGATTCCCTTCAAGACCTTCAAGAGAGCCACATTCTATTTCAAATTAGCACTCAAAAACTGAGCAAGGGTAACAAAATGCCAGAAACAGCTTTTTCAAAAAGTATTCGTCTTGCATAGCCACACCTGACAAAATTTTGCCGTGTTCGCAAAATTTGTTTGGTCTTGCTAACCCTCCTTTTTGTTTACTACTTTGACAAATAGGCCTAATAAACGTTCTATGTTCTAGTTGTGCTGTTATTTAAACTTATCCCTATGAGAAACAGGTACAACAAATGTAAAACGAAGTATCCTGTCACGGCCAATATGGAAACATGTTTTCTTCAGCAAATGATTTTATTTCAGAAATCTATCATGCTAAACACAATCAAAGGAGTTTCAGTGTTTGGAGAAATTGCTATCTTATACGATAGTAAGCGAACAGCTACCGTGACTGCAAAAACACCAGCAAGAGTATGGACACTGGAAAGAAGCGTTTACGTGGAAGTTATGCGCCGAACTGCAATCGAAGAAAGGAACCATAAAGAAAAGGTCAAAGACGATGTATTTTTAATTGTTTATTTGCGTTCGGATAGCACTGTGGAGCAACTAATCTTTTCTTGTCTTGATATTTTAGGGATTGAAGAATGTCGATTTTCTCAATCAGATGAGTCGACAGAAACTGGGCAAGATCATTGACGCCCTTGAGACGGACGTGTTTCGAAAAGGCGATTACATTGCGCGCCAGGGGGAAAGCGGAGAGACTTTTTACATAATTCTCAGCGGGGAAGTCAAAGTCACAATGCTGGAATTGCAAGAGTATGACCCGGATGCGCAGCAAACGGGGAAGGGGATCGAAGCTCAAGAAAAATATGTGAGAACTTTGAAGGCAGGCGACTACTTTGGCGAAAGAGCGCTGCGCAGTGACAGTGGCCTGCGCGGGGCGAACGTCATCGCCGAGACTGAGCAGGTCACGTGTGCCACTCTTGACAAGGATACGTTTAACATGCTGATCGGGGAGCTGGCCGACAAAGAATGGGAAAGTCCGCAGCTGGAGCTGGAACAGCGCAGATTTTCGTCATCCCTTGAAGGCATGACCCTTCAAGACTTCGAGTTTATTGGTGTTTTAGGGAATGGGGGGTTTGGTCGAGTCGAGTTGGTCAGGCTTAAGAGCAACGCTCAACGAACATTTGCATTGAAATGTCTCAAAAAGGTAGACAAATTTGTCAACGAGTTAATTTTTGTTAATAATTTTGTTCGACTACGTTTATTTGCGATATGACAACAAAACTTCTTTTGATAGAGTCGGATTGTGGAATTGGAGCAACAAGAGAAAATTTACAGCGAAAAAATGATTATGAGAAACGCAAATTCTCCATTCATTTGTCAGTTATTTCGAACATTTAAAAACGACAGGTAAATATCGTTACGGACATCAAAACGCTTATTGAAATGTATACAAATATACTAATGCCTGCATATTGTGTGAAGATGTTACAAAAAATGATTTTTTGTGCTTTTCTTTTGACTTTCTTCAATCGTTTTGTGGAACAAAAATTCGTTTTTAATTTTGGTTTTAAGTTGAAAGTTTTTCGTTCAGTGTTTCCTGAAAAATGTAAGTGATTGTTGCAAACTTAATAGGACATGATTTCGAATCTCAAGTTTATTATCATTCCTAAAAAATGATAAAGAAATTTTTCGTCTTTTTGTGAAAAATATGTACCAAACGCGAACGAGATCATTCTGTTTTTGTTTTTTTTTTGTTAAGGTACGTCTACATGCTGATGGAAGCCTGTTTGGGGGGCGAACTGTGGACAAAACTTCGAGATGACGGATTTTTTGATGAGGCGCGCACTAGGTTTTACACAGCTTGTGTTGTCGAAGGCATCGAGTACTTGCATTTACGTGGCGTGGTCTACAGAGATTTGAAGGTATATCTCAAAATTATTTACGTTTGTGCAAGACGCTTTTCATCGCACTGTTGACAAGACTTATACAGTATACAGGGTGTTTCACAATTGTTGAAACACAGCGATTGGGCACAAATCCAGGATTTTAAATGATACCACAATGATGATTACATTTATTGAAAGGTGAAAAG